>ERZ891134.312-NODE-312-length-42010-cov-12.835276_pt1 | contig 42010 bp, 40 predicted proteins | sample MGYA00520888_ERZ891134 | MGnify/ENA primary metagenome ERZ891134 (study PRJEB32303, sample SAMEA104408692) | aquatic metagenome | biome: Brackish water; feature: Coastal; material: water | place: Baltic Sea | collected 2014-10-23 | depth 10 m ... | reverse complement strand
TCCAAATCCTTCACGAAAGTTTTGTTTTACCGATGAAACCGATTGACAACAATATTTTTTTTGTTCTTTATTATTCTTAAAACAGGTCCATTGATCAGTGATTTTAATATTTGTATAATAAATTCTTATTGTCTAGCTTTAAGCTTATCAATTAAGGCTGGTACTACCTCAAAGGCATCACCAACTATTCCATAATCTGCTGCTTTGAAGAAAGGAGCTTCAGGGTCATTATTAATGACAACTTTTACTTTAGAGGAATTGATTCCAGCAAGATGTTGAATAGCGCCAGATATACCGATTGCAATATAGAGATTAGAAGAAACTGGTTTACCTGTTTGACCTACATGCTCACTATGCGGTCTCCATCCCATATCGGAAACAGGTTTAGAACAAGCCGTTGCAGCACCAAGCGTTTCAGCTAATGTTTCAATCATTCCCCAGTTTTCTGGACCTTTAAGACCTCTTCCAGCAGAAACTACAATATCAGCATCAGCTATAGTTACACTCCCTGTATCTTTTTCTATATTAATTATTTCTTGATTTGAATCAACTTTTTCTGGATTAAAACTTTCAACTGTTGAATCATTAAAACTTTCAACCATTCCAAATGAGTTAGAAGAAACACTTATAATTCTTAATCCATCACTCATCTCCGTTGAAGAGAATGCTTTATTGGTAAAGCATGTTCTTTTTATAACAAAAGGAGATATACTTTCAGGTATTTCAACAACATTTGAAACATATGAAGCATCAGTAATACCTGACAAGTGAGCTCCTAAAAATTTTGAGTTAGCAGATGAAGATAATATAACAACTGAAGAATTCTCAGACTTTATAACCTCTGCTAATGCATGTGAATATTTTTTTGATGAAAATTTTTGAAAATCAGGGTTATCAATAGTTATAATTTTATCTGCTCCATATTTTTTCAAACTATCTGTATCAGAACAATTAAAAATTAGCCCAGATACTTTAACGCCCATTTTATCAGCTAGTGCTTTTCCATAAGAAAGAGCTTCATAGGCTGTCTTTTTAAATTTACTTTCTTCTGATTCTAGGTATACGAGTACTGCCATATTAAATAACTTTTGCTTCGTTTTCTAAAAGATCTATTAATTTGTCTAATTCGTCTGGCTTAACAAGTTTTACTTCACTTTTTGTTTCAGGTTTATGAAACCTTTTATCACTTGTTTTGGCACTAATACTCATAGCTTCTATAACCTCAAGAGGTTTTTGCCTTGACATCATAATCCCTCTCATGTTAGGAATAATTAGATCACTTTCCTCTACTAATCCTTTTTGAGATCCAATTACAAGAGGTAATTCACATTGACTTATTTCTGTACCTCCTGAAATTTCTCGAGCACACTTTGCGGTTAAGTCACTAATCTCAAGACTTACACAATTTGTTATAAAATTATAATCTAGAAATCCTGCAAGAAGTCCAGGAACTAGCCCTCCGTTATAATCAATTGATTCTCTACCACAGATTATTAAATCATATTTAATGGTTTGGCAATGAGCTACAATTTCCTTGGCTACAGAGTATGCATCAAGCGCTTCACAGTTAATTCTTATGGCTTTATCAGCTCCAATTGCTAAACATTTTCTTAAAATCGTTTCTGAAGAAGTGTTTCCCACTGTAAGAGCGGTAACATTAGCTCCATTAGATTCCTTCATCCAAACAGCCTTAGTTAAACCAAACTCATCATTTGGATTAATAATAAATTGAACACCATTAGTGTCAAATTTAGAATCATTTTCTACAAAATTTATCTTTGATGTAGTATCTGGGACATTACTTATACAGACTAAAATATTCATTGTTACTGTTAATGTTTTATATAATTTCTAAGTCCTTGTGTAAACTCACCATCTGAAATTTTAGTAAGTTTTATAATTCCATTATTGTTATTAACATTAGATGTAATTTTTCTGTTATGAAGATCTTCGTAGACATCTATACTAATTTTTTTCCTTTTGTTTAAACTTTCAAACAAGTTGATCTTTTTAATTTTTTCTACCCAATTTTCCTGAACTGTTCCTTCAAAAATTTTTGCTTTAGATCCACTACCATAGCTAATAAACCCAATCTTTTTATCTTTAAAATCTTTGTTGTAATTAACCCCTTCAACAAGCGTGCTTATTAATGACATAAAAATAGAAGCTGTATACATATTCCCTATTTCAGAGGATGCCTTTTCACCTGGAGCTATTTTTTCTTCTAGAAATTTTCTGTAGAGATTAGATTTAGATACTTTTTTCATCCAATCACTATCTTCACTAGATTCAGGTTCTCCAATTTCTGAATAAACTTCTTGAATAATTTCATTTTCATTCATCCAATCTAGCCATTTGTTTATGATCATTCTTCTCCCGTGAAAAGCATAGGGTAAATGAAAAATTATATTTTCCCAATCAGTCAATATGTTTCTCTTATTCAGAGTATTAAAATTTTCAATAGCTTCAGACACTCTGTCTTTGTAGCTCTCATTAGAAAATTGACCTTCAAAAATTGGTTCTTCTTTATAAACTTCAACTATTTCATTTGAGTCTGACCAAAACTTTGAGTCCGATTTTGCAAGTAGTTCTTCTGCCTCATTTGAAGAAATTTCTTGATCAAGAAGCTTAGCGGCTTCGATAAGAATGCTAGATCTTTTGAATGCCCTCCTAGGTTTAAAAAAATCACCTATACCTTTAGTTGAAACACCCCAAGATCCGTTAAAAGATATTATTGATGGATCATCACAAATCATCATTGATACTGAACCAGCTCCCTGTGTATATTCACCTGATGAATCAAGATCATATTTTGCTATATCTGATGCTATAACAATTGCTTGTCTATCTTCTCCATTTCTTACCCAGTCACAACAGTTTTGAAGGGCATCAACAGCTCCTGCACATGCAAAAGTTAAATCAACTATATCACAATTTTTGAAGCATCTTTCACCATATTGATCTTCAAATATATTTTCAAGGATTTCAACTACATAAGAAGATGTTGGTTTTGATGCATCAACACCACTTTCAGTTCCTAAGTAGACTCTACCAACTTTTCTAGGATCTATATCATTATCTACAATTAGACGGTAAAGTGAATTAGCAGCTATTGAAGCAGAATCCTCATCAAAGTCTGGAGTAGCCATTTTTTTAAGGCCCAATCCTTTTATTAGTTTGTCTGGGACAATCTCTCGCTTGATAGCCAATTCTTCAATATCAACATAAAGTGAAGGCACATAATATGATAGTGAATCAATACCGACTTTTCTCATTGTAATTACTTAGATTCAAATATAGTTACATAAAAGGTTATCCAAAAAAAAGAGCAACCAAAGTTGCTCTTTTTATGATAAAATTAAGATTAATTAGAAGTTCCAAGTAATTTTTCCTAATACTCTTCTTCTAATATCTGGTAAATTTGGATAAGTTTTATAAGGACTATCCGTAAGGTTAGTAGCAGAAATATCAAGTCTCACATTAGGACTAAATCTATATCCCACACTAGCATCAATTAAATTTTTGGTTTGAACCATACCATTCCATTGACCTTGAACTGATCTAAACTTGTCATCATGTTGGAATGCTACTGAGAAATTTATACCAGTAAGAGGAGTATAATCCATACCCATTCTGTATTTAAACTTAGGAGCATTTAGATATGATGTATTAACTAAATCATCATCATTGTCTTCACCTGGAATCCACTCATTTTGACTTAGCCAAGAAGTGTTTGCCCATAGTCTTACAATAGGACTAGCAAAGTAATCTAGGCTTACATCACCTCCCCAGTGAGATCTTTGAGCATCTCCTTGAGTAATGTATCCTGTTGTAATGTGAGTAACTCCATCGCCTTGAGGAACTCTATCAGATTCAACAGCACCTATAGCACCAAATAATGGGCCTAATTGACCCTCAAAACCTATTCCACCCGCTTGAAATGCAGCGTTAATTCCACCTAAAGTCATTGCTACATTACCTGCAATTGAAGCTTGAAGTGCAGGTATACCAGCCGCAGCTAGAGCTCCTGAAGCAACAACACTGTAAGGTAAACCTAACTGTGCAGCTAGCCCTTGATAAGTCTGGGTTGTAACAGCAGTAATTGCTCCTGTAACATACGCAGTAGCATCAGCAGCAACAGCAGTTCCTAGATCCTCTGGGATATTAGAGCCAACCAAAGCATATGCATCTCCAATTGCACTAAAGTTTGTAAACCCTGTGTTAACATAAGAATAAATATCAGCATTTAGTCTTAATTTTTTTCCAATTACAGTTGTAACACCTAATTCAAAATTTTCCACAGAGCTGAATCTTCCAGTTCTTGTATTTCTATTACCAGTAGTTTGAGTAGGTTCGAATAAATCATAAGGAGCTAAAACTCCTGAGCCACCAGATGGTCCTGCATAAGTTGCAAAAAATGGTGTTAATAAAGGCTCTAGCGTAGGAGCCTGTGCATATAAACCTGCAAGAGCAGCACTAGCAACAGCACCATATGGTATCGCTAGTGGTAATCCATTAGCTGCAGCCGAAACAGGAATATCAATAGGAAGCCCTGCTAAATCAATTACTTGATTTGATGGGTCAGCAAAACGTTGTGCAGTACTTTGCCCACTTAACCATGCATCTAAAACTCCAGGTGCCGGTGCATTTACCGGGAAGTCAATATACATTTGAAGCGCGGACGGTCCAGATAATGCTTTATTATAAGCTAGTCTCCAAGTAGTTTTTTCAGAAGGCTTGTAAACAAGAGCAGCTCTAGGAGCAAATTCTCCTGCGCTAATAAAACTAGCTTGATCATATCTTCCAGCTACCACAAAATCCATTTTTTCTGCTAGTTTAAGTGTACCTTGACCATAAAATCCATTAGTTATATAATCATCACTATCTTCATTTCTTCCCCATAGAGTGTATTCGGAATCAGAATCAGTATTTCTATAGTCGTAACCTACAGTCCATTCAGAATCAAATAACCATGGCATATCAAAGTTGTATTGAATTTGAGCTTCCATAGTTGTTCTTTTGGCTACCTGACGCAACCCAGTTCCATATAAGAAAGTAGGATTATCTATTCCACCACCATCATTATGGTCTATAAAAGCTTGAGCATACCAGTTGCCCATTGTAGCTTGAACTTGACCCCAATATGTACTACCATCAGCATACCCAATACCTAAGTCTTGAAAGAATAGACCACCTCCATTAGTCAAACCTGCACTAACTTGATAGTTAGTATCTTCGTTTGGTCTCCATTCTAAATTTGTGTCAAAAGCAATGTTGCTATAAGTATCTATTAATGCGTTTCCTCCCGAAAAGTCATAAAGTACAGCTCCATTTGCAGCAGTAGCAGCAACGTCAACATAATTATTTGAAATAATAGGTTGTCTAATTATACTATTAATTCCACCAACCTTAGGAGCTAACTCAGCCTCATTATCATAAGTAAAATCATCACCCGAATTTAACCTAGCATTAATTTTCCATCCAAAAGTCTTATCATCATTTGCTCTGGCAATTCTTATCTCAGAACCAATAGTGTTTAATTCACCAGCCCACATCGAAATAGCATTACCGGTATAATCTATAGGGCTTTTACTTCTAAAGTGAACAACACCAGATGTTACACCAGGTCCATAAAGAACACCAGCAGCACCTCTAACTACCTCAACTGAAGCTAGGTCTAAGTTAGAAAGACCTTGTTGAAAACTAAAGAAAGTCCCTGCAGCAGGAGTTATTAACCCTCTATTATCTCTCATTATGTATGTAGATGTTCCAAAAACTCCTGACCCAGCTCTCATTTCAATGTTAAGAGAGTTTGCAGTTTGTTGTTGTATTTGAACACCAGGAACAGAAACAAGAATTCTTGAAGGCTCTGCAACTTGTGCTGAATTTTCAATTTGTCTTGCAGATATAACACTTACTGAAGCAGGAGCATCAGTAACTTTTTGAGCTCTCCTTGAAGCAGAGACAATAATCTCTTCAAGGTTTTGACCTGCAGAAAGAGATACATTTATATCTTGACCTGCAGATGTTACATCAACACGTTGAGCGCTATAACCAACATAGCTTATAACAAGTGTTAATGGAGTATCTTGACTTGTATTTATGACAAAATTTCCATCGAAGTCTGTAACAGTTCCAATGTTTGTGCCATCAATGATAACATTTACTCCAGGAATTGCTTCCATGTTATCAGCATCCATTACAGATCCTGAAATTTGATTTTGAGAATAAACACTACCAAATAGAATTACAGCCATAAAGGCTAAATAATATTTGTTTAAAATATTTTTCATATTAATTAGTTTTTTGTTACATCAAAGATAATTCTTTTCTATAACTAGTTTATATTATTTTATGAAAGTATGGTGGAAAGGCCAGTAAAAACAGACCATAAACCCAAATACTTCATCTGATTTGAATTCAAGTTAATATAATTTTTTACACCTACCAAATACAGGTGATGTCATTAACTGTAATTAGAATTATTCTTATGAATATGAATCAAATTTTTGAGAGTGATTTGATGATGATTCAAAGACTAATTTTTCATTTGATTCGTGCCATTTAAGGTAGTTTCCAGAGTAAAGATCTTCAAGAGCTCCTCTTTTAAGTTTTTGTGTTGGTCCAATAATTCCATTTTCTTGTGTCCATTCATCTTTTACAACTATCAATGTTGATATTTTTTTGTAATTAACAAGTTCACTATTAACTGAATTAAGTGTTTCAGTTAACATTTTTGACAGAGCATCTTTTGATGCTTTTTTACCAATTTCGGACAACTGAATTAGACAAAGTGGCTGAGCAATTCCAAGACCAACTACACAAACTTCTTCTATTTCATTAATATTGACAAAATATTGTTCCAAAGTAAGTGGCTCAATATACTCTCCTTTTGAAGTTTTAAAACTATCAGCTACTCTTCCAGTTATGTGTAAATATCCATCATCATCTAGGAACCCTTTATCTCCTGTGTGAAGCCAACCCCCTCTTAATGTTTGATTTGACAGCTCTTCATTTTTATAATAACCAATCATTACAAATGGTCCTCGCATAAGTATTTCGCCTGTTTCCTTCTCGATCTTAATCTCCACACCTTTTTGAGGTTTTCCAACAGTATTTAATTTACCAAAATCTTTTCCATCAACCGAGCTACAAATAGCGCAATTTTCAGTCATCCCATATCCGTTGGTTATATATACTCCAACTTTTCTAAACCATTCAATTAATTCAACTGGCATAGGAGCTGATCCTGACACAGTCACCCTAACTTTACCAAAACCAAGTCCTTTCCTGATTAATTTCTTCAGTATACTTGACAATACCGGAATTTTTAGTAAAGTGTCTAATTTTTTTTGAGGAAATTTAGATAAGATTCCCATTTGAAGTTTAGTCCAAACTCGAGGAGCAGCAGCAAAAACATGTGGTTGGACATCTTTAAGATTTTGCCCAAACTTTTCAATCGATTCCACAAATGAAATTGTTCCACCGTATCTAAAAGAAGTCCATTCAATAACCACTCTTTCAAAAATGTGATTTAGCGGTAGATAAGATATAAATTCATTATTACCATCATGTTTAATCCCTAAAGGGTTATCGGGGTCATCTAATACAACTTTAATTCCGTCAATTGCTTGATATGTTAGCATAACTCCCTTTGGATTTCCCGTTGTGCCAGAGGTAAATATTATTGTCCATAAATCAGATAATTTAGGATTATGTGGATTTGTTATCGGTTCATGTTTGTCAATAAATTCATGCCATTTATGCCCTATATCAACATTTGAACAGCCAGCATAATTAGGAAATGTAATCATAGGCATATCTTTGGGTAAGTCATTTTTTATATCATCCCATGTCTCAATTTTACCTAAAAAAAGTGCATCAACATCTCCATAATCCATAATGTATGCAAGTTCTTTACCGTTTAAAGAAGGAAAGAAAGGAACTGAAACATATCCAGCCATTACAATTGCTAAGTCTGAAATAATCCATTCTCTACAATTTTTTGAATAAATCCCGATATGCGCACCTTCCCTAAGATTAAGAGATTTAAGCCCAGAGGCTAATCTTCTGGCCATATCTCCAACTTGACCCCATGTATATTCTTCCCATGCTTCACCTATAGGTTGTCTTAAGTATGGCTTATCTTTTAACTCCTTTTCCCATTTGTAAAAGTTAAGTTCAAATTGCTCTTGATTTGCACTCATAATTATTTGGTTTTTATTATTTTCCGTTCTTTATCTAAATTATTATAGATCAGTTTTATTAAATATATAAGATTATTTTCATCTATAAAAACATACAACCTCATTAAACTTTATCATAAAATCTTTTTCTGTATTTATTTTGCATTCGTATAAGGATAATTAAATCAATTAGTATATTACGTTAACATAATTGTATTTATAATGACAAAAAAGTATACAAAACTATTTGATTTATCTGGCAAGGTTGCAATTGTTACAGGAGCAAGCAGAGGTATTGGTGCATCAATTGCTGAGGCTCTTGCAGAATTTGGAGCAACCGTAGTTGTTAGCAGTAGATCAAAACAGGCGGTAGATGAAATAGCCAATAAAATTACAAAGAATGGATATAAAGCACTAGCATTTGAATGTCATGTAGGAGAAGAGGATCAATTGAAAAGTCTGATTGATACAACAATTAAAAAATATGGTAAAATAGATATACTAGTTAATAATGCAGGAATCAACCCTGTTTTTGATAGACTGGAAAATGCAGATGAAAAACTTTTTAATAAAATAATGGATATTAATGTAAAGGCTGCATTTAAACTTTCTAATATGGCGATGAAGCATATGAAAAATAGTAAATCAGGAACAATCATAAATATTTCTTCTGTAGAAGGACACAAACCAGATAAAGGACTAGGAATATATTCAATTAGTAAAGCTGCAATTAGTATGTTAACTAAATCTCAAGCAAAAGAATGGGGTAAGTATGGTATTAGGTCAAACGCAATATGCCCGGGACTAATAAAAACAAAATTAAGTTCTGCTTTATGGCAAAATGAAGAGATGTTAGAATTATGGCTGAAAGATTTACCAATTAGGAAAGCAGCTGAACCAGAAGAAATTTCTGGGATAGCTGTCTATCTTGCTTCTGAAGCATCTAGTTATACAACAGGAGAGACATTTAATATAGATGGGGGATACATGATCAATTAATTTATATTATGGAACAATCTTATTCAACAGAAATAGAAAATCTTGAAGATTTAAATAAATATCTTGGAAAGGAAATTGGTGTCTCGCAGTGGTTTGAAATGTCACAAGATAAAGTAAATACATTTGCAGAATTAACTCAAGATAAACAGTGGATTCATATAGATCAAGAAAAAGCTGCAAAGTATTCACCTTATAAACAAACTATAGCACATGGGTTTCATGTATTATCCTATGCATCTCAGGTTGTGTTTCAAACACTAAAACTTAATAACATAGCATTAGCAGTAAACTACGGACTTGAAAAGGTGAGATTTCCAAACGCAACCCCTGCGAATTCAAAATTTAGAGGGAAGGTATCCTTAACAAATATTGAGGAGGTTTCAGGTGGAGCAAAGTATACATTAAAAATTATATTTGAAGTTGAAGGAGAGGTTAAGCCTGTTTGTGTGGCTGAGATAATCTCATTGATTTATTCTCTTCCAAACTAAAAAAATTAAACTTATATAAGTATTAACAATGAACTTTAAAGAAGTAAAACATCAAATTAAAACATTTATTAATGATGAGTTGATTTCACTAGAACCTTGGATTGTTAATTCTGAGTGGAGTGAAAAATTACCAAAACTAAACGAATTAAGAGATAAGGTTAAAAAGATGGGGTTTTGGCTACCACAAGTTTCTAAAGAATATGGAGGCTTAGGGTTAACACTAGAACAACACGGTGAGGTTAGCGAGATACTTGGTGCAAGTCCCTATGGATTTTATGTCTTTAATTGCCAAGCTCCTGATGCGGGTAATATGGAAGTTTTAATTGAAACGGGAACTAAAGAACAGAAGGAAAAATACCTTCAGCCACTTTTAGAAGGCAAAATTAGAAGTTGTTTTGCAATGACTGAGCCTAATTATGCTGGTTCAAATCCAACAAGAATGGGAACGACTGCAAAAAAAGAAGATGGAAACTATATTATAAATGGACATAAATGGTTTACCTCAAGTTTTGATGGAGCATATTTTGCAATAGTCATGGTGGTTACTGATCCGAATGGAGAGGATGTTCATAAAAAAGCTAGTCAAATCATTGTTCCATTGGAAACAGAAGGCGTTGAATTTGTTAGAAATGTTTCAATCATGGGACATCCTGGAGCAGGGTGGGAAAGTCATGCAGAAATTAAATTTAATAATGTTTCAGTTCCAATTACAAATGTTTTAGGATCAGAAGGAGAAGGCTTTGCGATTGCACAAAAACGATTAGGACCTGGAAGAATTCATCACTGTATGAGGTGGATAGGAATGTGTGAAAGAGCATTTAATTTAATGTGTGAAAGAGCAGTTTCAAGAGAAATAGCTCCAGGTGTAATGTTGTCAGAAAAACAGACTATACAAAACTGGATTGCAGAGTCAAGAGCAGAGATTAATGCCGCAAGATTATTGGTGCAAGATGCTGCCAAAAAAATTGATTCTCAAGGAACATATAAAACAAGATCAGAAATATCTATTATAAAATTTTATTGTGCTAATGTGCTTCAAAAAGTTGTTGATAATGCAATTCAGGTCCATGGAGCATTAGGCGTTACAGACGATATAATTTTATCATCGTATTACAGACATGAAAGAGCAGCAAGAATATATGATGGGGCAGATGAAGTTCATAAAAGCAGATTGGCTAGGCTTATTTTAAAATCATATAAAAAATAAAGCTCATATTCAAACCTATAATGTCAGAAACATATAATGATAATCCAACAAAAATAAGAGAAGACGAAGAGCTTGATTATGCCAGCCTCTCTAATTATTTATCAAATTTTTTAGAAATAAATAAAAGTGATTTTGAAATTCTTCAATTTCCATCGGGTTTTTCTAATCTGACATATTTAATTAAATCTAATCAAAAAGAATACATACTCAGAAAACCCCCTATTGGAGCAAAAGTTAAATCAGGCCATGACATGAGCAGAGAATATAAAGTTTTATCTGCTCTTAAAGACAATTATAAAAAATCACCTATACCATTTCATTATTGTAATGACATCAATATTATAGGATCTGATTTTTATATAATGGAAAGAATTAGGGGAACAGTTTTAAGGAGTAATAATTTTAAAAAAATACTAATAAAAAAAACACAATACGATTTTATAGCATCTGAGTTTGTCGATACATTTGTTGAGCTCCATAAATTAGAAATTGAAAAAATAGGTCTTAGTGAATTTGGTAGGCCAGTTGGATATTGTGATCGACAAGTTAAGGGTTGGACAAAGAGGTATCAGAATTCAAAAACTAATGACATACCTGAAATAAATTTTGTAATGGAATGGTTAAACAACAATATTTCAGAATCATCTCATGTTTCGTTAATTCATAATGATTTTAAATATGATAATTTAGTTCTTGACTCAAAAACTCTATCGGTAAAATCAGTTCTGGACTGGGAAATGTGTACTACAGGGGATCCTTTTATGGATTTAGGCACCACACTTGCATATTGGATAAACAAAGATGATCCTGATTATATGAGAGAAATAAATCTAAATATTACCTCTGAAGAGAACAATCCAAAGAGAGGTGAAATTTTAGAAATGTATTCCAAAAAGTTTGGAGATGAGATTGAAAATATTGTTTTTTATTTTGTTTTTGGGCTTTTTAAAATAGCTGTTATTGTTCAACAGATATATTTTAGATATAAAAAGGGATTAACAAAGGATCCAAGGTTTAAACATCTAAATTTTGTTGTTAAAGCATATGCTAGAATGGCAAAAATATCAATAGAAAAACAAAAAATTGAATTTTAATTAATCACTTTGTCTTTCCTTTTTATTGTAACAGAAGAAGGATGAAGAAGAATTTCTGATAACCCTTTTGTTTTAGGAAGCTCATAAACATAAAAATATTCTAAAGCATCTAACTTACCTTGATAGAATTTTGAATCTAAACTACTATTTTTAGTTGATAAAGCTTGCTTAGTAGCCACACCAATTTCTAGCCAAGACCACCCCACAAGAATTAGGCTGAAGAATTCCATAAAAATTGATGCATCAGCTAAAAATCTTTCATAATTTCCTTTTATTGCAAATGGCATAAGATGAAATAATATTTTTTGACTTTGATCTAGTTGATCATTTAAACATGAAGCCCACTGTTTTAGTTCATCATCTTTATCTGCCTTTTTAATTGTCATCTTAATTTCTTCTAATAATAGTTTAGCGCCTTCACCATTGTTAAGCATCATTTTTCTTCCAAGAAGATCTTGTGATTGGATTCCAGTAGTACCCTCATAAATTGAAGAGATTCTTATATCACGATAATATTGTTGAAGAATAAAGTCTGAACAAAAACCATACCCCCCAAGAACTTGAAGACCATTATTGATAGAGTAAATACCAGCCTCCGAAGGATAAGTTTTAACTACAGGAATTATCATTTCTAATAAAGTATGATACTTGTGTTTTTCTATATCATCATTACTGTTATGTTGAAGGTCATAATATTTTGCAGCTTTAAAGATTAAATTCATTGACCCTTCAACCATTGACTTTTGAAGAAGAAGCATACGTCTTACATCAGGATGTTCAATAATTAAGCTTTGTTTATCTTTTAAATTCTTTGTTCCATCTGATGAAAGTTTTCGACCTTGGGGACGTTCATTGGCATACTCTAGTGAAGCGTAATAAGCACCACAAGCAATAGCCGATGCTCCTCGACCAACAGCAATACGAGCTCCATTCATCATTAGAAACATATAATTTAGACCCTTGTTTTCTTCACCTACAAGATAACCTTGACAATCATCTTTATCTCCAAAACTAAGATGAGTAGTACAATATCCCTTTTGACCCATTTTTTCAAAATCAGCTACAGTAGTAACATCATTAAATAAAAGCTCCCCACCCTCCTGTAGTCTCATTTTTGGCACAATAAATAAAGAAATTCCCTTTGTTCCAGCTGGAGCTCCTTCTATTCTAGCTAATAATAAATGAACTATATTATCAGCATATTGATGATCCCCTCCAGAGATAAATATTTTTTGACCACTAATTTTATATTTTCCATCATGAATCGGAGTTGCTTTAGTTACTATATCTGACAATGAGCTTCCTGCTTGTGGTTCAGTTAAACACATAGTCCCACCCCATTCACCTGTAAGCATTTTTGGTGTATATTTTTCTTTGAGATCTTTACTAGCAAATTCTACAATTAGCTCGGCAGCTCCTGAAGTAAGACCAGAATAACCAGGTAAATGGTTATTGGCAGCATCTAAAATATAGTTAGCAGCTGTATGAGCAAGTAAGGGCAATTGTAAGCCTCCATCTTCATAATTAAATGGTGCAGCGATTAAGCCCATAGAACCACCCTCCTTCATCATTTTCTCAACTTGTTGGTGAACATGAATTGAACCATCTTTATAATGAGCAGGATTTTCATCCATTTCTTTGAAATATGGAAACAACTCTTTGTCTGCAAATTGTTTAACTGAGTCAATATATAGATTCACAGACTCAAGATCGTGATCAACAAACCTTTTCTTTTCCAAGACGTTTGCTAGTTCTTGAACACTATTCATAAAAAATTTAACTGTAGAAATATCAATATACTTAGATGCCATAAATAATAAAATTATTAGCTAATATATTGTATTTAATGAAAGAGAGCTAAAACAATTTAGAAGCTTTTGGGTAATAATAATTTTCATCTTAATAAATTATCATAATTGAGGGGCTATTATCTTTTAATTTTTAATCCAAGAACATATATTTGCACTTTAATTTTATAAACATAAAAAATGTCAAAAAATATAGGTAAAGTTTCAAAAGTAATTGGAGCGGTTGTTGATGTAGAATTTTCATCTAAGGATAGTGTACTTCCAAAGATTTATGATTCATTAGAAATAAAGAAAAAGGACGGAACCATTCTTGTCTTAGAGGTACAATCACATATTGGAGAAAACATTGTTAGAACAATATCAATGGACTCTACAGATGGATTAAGCAGAGGAACTGAGGTGGTTGCTACAGGAAATCCAATTCAAATGCCAATAGGTAATGATGTATATGGAAGACTTTTTAATGTAGTAGGAGATCCTATTGACGGACTCGAAGTATTACCAAAAACTGAAAATGACGGTATGTCTATTCACAGAGATGCTCCTGCATTTGATCAGTTATCAACTTCTACGGAAGTTTTGTTTACAGGAATTAAAGTTATTGATCTCATAGAACCATATGCAAAAGGAGGAAAGATTGGTTTATTTGGTGGGGCAGGAGTTGGAAAAACAGTTTTAATTCAAGAGTTGATTAATAATATTGCCAAAGGTCATGGTGGTTTATCAGTTTTTGCCGGAGTTGGAGAAAGAACAAGAGAAGGAAATGATTTACTTAGAGAGATGATAGAGTCTGATATTATCAATTATGGTGAAGAATTTAAAAAATCTATGGAAGCAGGTGAGTGGGATTTAAGTAAAGTTGATAAAAAAGCATTATTAGAATCTAAAGCAACATTTGTGTTTGGTCAAATGAATGAGCCTCCAGGAGCAAGAGCAAGAGTTGCACTTTCAGGTTTAACTATAGCCGAATATTTTAGAGATGGTGGTGCTGATGGTCAAGGAAAAGATGTATTATTCTTTGTAGATAATATATTTAGATTTACACAAGCTGGTTCTGAAGTTTCAGCTCTTTTAGGAAGAATGCCCTCTGCTGTTGGATACCAACCAACACTGGCATCAGAAATGGGTGTTATGCAAGAAAGAATTACATCAACAAAAAATGGTTCAATTACATCTGTCCAAGCAGTATATGTTCCAGCAGATGATTTAACAGATCCTGCACCAGCTACAACTTTTGCTCACCTTGATGCAACAACAGTATTATCAAGAAAAATTTCTGAGCTAGGAATTTATCCAGCTGTAGATCCTCTTGATTCCACATCAAGAATTTTGACTCCAGAGATTTTAGGAGACGATCATTATAATTGTGCACAAAGAGTTAAAGAGTTGCTGCAAAAATATAAGGAACTACAAGATATTATTGCTATTCTTGGTATGGAAGAGCTATCGGAAGAGGATAAACTAGCAGTTGCTAGAGCTAGAAGGGTTCAAAGATTCCTATCTCAACCTTTTCATGTAGCTGAACAATTTACAGGTATCCCAGGAGTTCTTGTTGACATTAAAGAAACTATAAAAGGATTTAATATGATTATGGATGGTGAACTTGACCATATTCCGGAATCTGCGTTTAACCTTAAAGGAACAATAGAAGATGCTATAGAGGCTGGTGAAAAAATGCTAGCAGAAACAAAATAATAATGTATTTAGAAATAATTACACCAGAACAAACTTTATTTAAAGGAGATGTTGAATCTATTCTTTTTCCTGGATCACATGGTGACTTCCAAGTATTAAATGATCACGCACCAATAGTTTCTAATCTTACAAAGGGCAAAGTAAAGATTATTGGTAAGATGACTATACAAGAAGATGTAAAAGATAGATTTGAATTTAATGAAAAGCAGACAATATTAGAGATAGAATCTGGCACAGTTGAAATGAGCAATAATCAAGTTACTTTATTAGTTGATTAATCTGATTAATTATTAAATCAATCTCCCACCCTTTAAGGGACAGACTCTTAATTACTTTGTTTCTTAACTCTGCTTTAGGTTTATCACTTAACTCAACTTGTTTTACACATAGCTTTTTAAGTTTAGTATTGTAGTCTAAGTCGTTTATTTGCTTTAATGCATTACTAATATTCCAATCTGAAATATTTCTTGATTTAAGCTCTCTAATTATTTTGTTTTTACCCCAATCATTATAATTAAATTTCCCTCTTACAAACGCTTCAGAAAACCTAGTTTCAGATAAAAAATTCTCATCAATTAGATAGCAAACATATTCATCTGCATTATCACCAAATACGCCAAGTTTATTCAATTTTTTGGTGACATCTAGGTGACACCTTTCTTGGTACGCACAAAAGTATTCTATTTTCTTTTTTACTGAAGATTCCATGATATAATATAAAAAAAACCGTTTAGAAATTCTAAACGGTTTTTTAAAAAGATTTTATCTTAAAATTTTTGATCTACTATCTGTTAAATTATATTGAAGATATAAGTAAGAGTCTCGAGGTATAACTTTAATTATCCTCTTATAATTGAAACTCCACTTATTTTTCAATGAAAATAGACCTTTATCTATATACGCTGCTACAAATGGGTGCACATGAATGTAGATTGCTCCTTTTTTATAACGCGCATTCTTAACAACTCTGTTAAGTTCAGTATTGATTTTGTCTACTAATAAAATAGGTGCTTCCACTTCTAAATCCTTATTAGGATTTAATTCTTTAGTTTTTATGTTCATTTCAGGCCTTATTCTTTGCCTTGTAACTTGAATCAAACCAAATTTGCTTGGTGGAAGAATCTTATGCTTAGTTCTATCTTTTGCCATTTCTTGGCAAAAATGATCGAACAACTTTTTTCTGTTTTCTCTTTTTGTTTGGTCTATAAAGTCTACTACAATAATTCCTCCCATATCTCTTAGTCTTAATTGTCTGGCAATTTCAGCAGATGCAATTAAGTTTACTTCCATAGCAGTCTCTTCTTGTGTTTTTGATTTATTTGATCTATTTCCACTATTTACATCAATAACATGAAGAGCTTCTGTATGTTCAATTATTAGATATGCTCCTTTTTGCATAGAGACTGTTCTTCCAAATGAAGATTTAATTTGTCTCTCAATTCCATATTTTTCAAAAATTGGAGTTACTCCTTTATAGAGTTTAACGATAGATGATTTTTTTGGAGCTATAAGCTTTATATAGTCTTTAATCTCACTATGTAAGTTAGGATCGTCTAGATAAATATTTGAAAATGAATCATCAAATATATCTCTTAGCTTTGATGTTGTTCTATTTATCTCTCCTAAAATTTTAGTTGGATAAGAATCTGATTTACTTAAGTTGATACAGAGTCTTTTCCATCTAAGAATAAGATCTTTTAAATCTCCTTCTAGCTCATTTACTGATTTATTTTTTGCTACAGTACGAATTATTACACCAAAACCTTTTGGCTTTATATTCTTGACTAAGTTTTTTAGTCTTTTTTTCTCATCTTGACTTTTAATTTTTTGTGAAATCGAGATTCTCTCCGAGAAGGGAATCAAAACCATAAATCTACCTGCTAATGAAATCTCAGAACTCAGTCTGGGACCTTTTGTAGATATTGGCTCTTTGATAATTTGTACTAAAGTTGTTTGTTTTGCTTTTAAACAATCTCCAATAAGACCATTTTTTGGAATATCTTTCTCAAAGTCAAATTTACTAAATGAAAAAGATTTCACTTTTTTGGTATCAATTTGATCTACAAATTTTGATAATGATAACAATTTAGGTCCTAAGTCATGATAATGAAGAAAACCATCTTTTTCATGGCCTACATTCACAAATGCAGCATTTAATCCATGAATAGTTTTTCTAATTTTTGCAACAAAAATATCACCTACAGAAAATTTGTTTTCACCTACTTCTTTATTTAGCTCTACAAGTCTACCCTCGCTAAGCATTGCAAAATCAACAGCACTTGAATTTGATCTTATAATCAATTCTTTTTTCACTGTTTTAAGTATTATTTCTACTATTAAGCAGAAAGGTTAAACATTTTTCAACAATAATATAACTTTCGTTATCCGTTATTTCAAAGAACTTTGGGATTTGTTTAGAGTGTAATCCCGAACACTATTTTTTCTTATGTCGGTTTGCTCTCGCTCTTTTTTTTCTCTTGTGAGTAGCAACCTTATGTCTTTTTCTTTTTTTACCGCTAGGCATATCTATCTAGTTTTAAAATTAGCTAACTGGCACATTTTGTTTTACAGATTTGACAAAAGTTTTTGAAGGTTTAAATACAGGAATATTATGAGCGGGAATAATAACAGCAGTATTTTTTGATATGTTTCTGCCTGTTTTTTCTGCTCTAGTCTTGATTATAAAACTACCAAAACCCCTTAAGTAAACATTATTATTGTTTTCGAGAGAATTTTTAATTTCCTCCATAAATTTTTCAGCGATCATCTGAACATCAGTTTTATCAACTCCCGTTTGATCCGATATATTTTTTACAATATCTGCCTTTGTCATTTTCTGTTATATTGGTTATACAATTAGCTTTTAAGGCTAGCAAATATATAAATTTATATTTTAAATTAGTGATTTAGTAATATATAATTACCCTTAAAATATTTCACAAATGTCTTTTGAAAATCAAATAGTTAAATGGTATATAAATAATAAAAGAGAATTACCATGGAGAGAGAATATTGATCCATATAGGGTTTGGATATCTGAGATTATTCTTCAACAAACTCGTGTAGTTCAGGGAGAAAAATATTTCAATAATTTTATTAAAAAATTTCCTTCTATAGAAAGTCTTTCTTCTGCAGATGAATCAGAAGTCTTAAAAATGTGGAAAGGTCTAGGATATTACAATAGGGCAATTAATATTCATAAAACTTCAAAAAAAATAACTAATACATTAAATGGTATATTTCCAAATACTTATAATGAATTAATTAAGTTAAATGGAATAGGAGACTATACTGCTAGCGCTATATCATCTATTTGCTTTCATGAGTATAATCCAGTTGTTGACGGAAATGTTTTACGACTGCTTTCCAGATATTATGGACTTAAAAACCCAATAGACTCATTAAAAGGGCAAAGAAATATTAGAGAAATTGGAAAAAAATTAATCAGCAAGGTTGATAATCCAGGTGATTTTAATCAAGCTATGATGGAATATGGTGCTCTAGTTTGTACTCCTTTCCCTGATTGTAAGTCATGTATTTTTTCTTCAAAATGTATTGCTCACATAAACAACGAAGTTGACACGATTCCTGTGAAATCAAAAAAGAAAAAACCAAAAGAAAGATTTTTGAATTATATCGTATTTATTGATAGCAAACAAAAGACAATAGTAAATAAAAGAATAAATAAAGATATTTGGTATAAACTAAATGAATTCCCCCTTATCGAAAGTAAAACAGAAATTAAAAATATATTTACTAACTCTGATTTCAAAAAACTTGTAGATAATTCATATTTAACTCTTAAAAAAGAAAATGAAAAAATATACAGAGTAAAACATGTTCTGTCTCATCAGATATTATATATTTCGTTTTATCAGATTAACGTTAAAGATTTAATCACCTCAGGGGTACATTTATCAAATCTAAACAACTATAATTTTCCAGTACCCATTACTAATTTTATTAATAAGTTATTAATCTAGGTAGTCTAATTTTGTATATTAGCTCATATATATAATTATGAGCGGAACACTAAATAAAGTAATGTTAATTGGTCATCTAGGAGATGATGTGAAGATTAAACATTTTGATAATGGAGGTTGTCTTGCAAGATTTCCTCTTGCTACTAACGAGACATATACCAATAAAACTACCAATGAAAAAGTCACAAATACAGATTGGCATAATATTGTATTAAGAAATAAAGCAGCAGAAATCTGTGAAAAATATTTATCTAAAGGAGATAAAGTATATGTTGAAGGTAAACTTAGAACAAGAAAATGGCAAGGAGATGATGGTTTAGATAAATATACAACAGAAGTAAATGTTGATGAGTTTACTTTTCTTTCAACTAAGAAAGATGCTGTTTCAAACACAGAAGCAAAACCTGCTTTAGACAATAATAATCAGAAGAGTGATAATACTGAAGACGATCTTCCTTTCTAAGCTTATTTTTGAATCTCAATACATAACTTTTTATTCTAGATTTCTGTGATAGTTAAAATTATTTTAATCTTAATTTTTCTAATATTATCTGCTCTGACTTCAGGGTGTGAAGTTGCCTTTTTCTCGCTTGATAAATCAAATATGCCAAGTGAAGAGGGTAATAAACTAATAAAGAAAATAAAATTACTATTAGAAAAGCCAAAGAGATTACTAGCAACTATACTTATCTCTAATAACTTTATAAATATCGCAATAGTTATTTTGTTTGCATCAATTGATAACCCATATCTAAGTTCACTCAATAGTCCAATTTTAGAGATTATTTTAGAAGTTGGATTAATAGGAATGCTAATTTTATTTATTGGAGATATTCTCCCTAAAATTTATGCAAATAGAAACCCTTTAGGCTTTTCTAAACTAATGGTTAGACCTATATATTTTTTAGATCGTTATATATTATTTTTATTTAATAATCCGATGAGTCAATCTATGAGTTACCTAGAATCAAATTTAGCTAAGGACTCAAAACAATTATCTGTAGATAAACTTTCACAAGCCCTTGAGCTTACTGATTCAAAAGAGACCAGTACAGAGGAGAAAAAAATTCTAAAAGGAATTGTAAATTTTGGAAATGTTGAGACTAGACAAATTATGTGTCCTAGAGTAGATGTATTTGCTCTCGAATCAGATATGAAAATAACTGATATAATAGGAGAGTTAAAAGCAAAAGGTTTTTCAAGAGTACCTGTATATGAAGAAAATCTTGATATAATTACGGGGGTTTTATATGTTAAAGATCTTTTACCTCACCTTGAAAAAGAAAATTTTAATTGGACCTCACTTTTACGTAAACCTCTTTACATTCCGGAGAATAAAAAATTAGACGATTTATTAACTGAATTTAAAACAAAGAAAATTCATATGGCTATTGTGGTTGATGAATATGGAGGAACCTCAGGAATTATTACACTTGAAGATGTAATTGAAGAAATTTTTGGAGAAATAAGTGGTGAATTTGATGATGAGGACAATCTTTTTTCCAAGCTAGATGATCATACATTTATTTTTGACTCAAAAATAAATTTACAAGATTTTTACAGAGCAGTTAACTTAAAAGATTCATCAACTTTTGAAGATATTGCTGTTGAGATAGAAACTCTAGGAGGCTTTCTTATTGAAAAAATAAAAAAAATCCCAAGAGTTGGTCAAGTAATAACTCACGACTCATATAAATTTGTAATTGAAATAGTTGATAAAAAAAGAATTAAACAAGTAAAATTAATATTACCAAAAAATAAATAGGTGAGCTTAAGTTTGAGGAAATGGGGAACATTAGTCATTCTATCTTTAATATGGGGAAGCTCATATATACTAATTAAAAAAGGATTAACAGGGCTAACACCAATTCAATTAGGATCACTTAGGGTAATAGTTACAACTATAATAATGGCCCCTATAGGGTATCAAAAAATTAAACATATTCCTAGACAAAACATGAAATGGGTTGCCCTTTCTGCATTTGTTGGATCTTTTTTTCCTGCCTATTTATTTGCTTTTGCTGAAACTGAAATTTCAAGTTCTATAACTGCTGTTATGGTTTCGTTAACGCCACTATTTACATTATTGATTAGTGTATTTGTTTTTGGTGAAGAGTTATTGAAAAAGCAAGTATTCGGAGTCTTAATAGGTTTTACAGGAATTATAGTATTGATTAATAATGAATTATTTTCATCATCATTTAATATCCTATATATAATGTTTATTGTTCTTGCTGCTTTTTGTTATGCAGTTAATGCAAATGTTTTAAAATATAAACTTTCAAATATTCCTGCACTTGGAATTGTATTTATGAGCTTTTTATTTATGTTCATTCCTGCATTTATTATTCTTTGTTTCTCTGATTTTCCATTTTCTGATTTTACATCAGATCCGTTAATTATAGAATCGATTATTTACATTGTAATACTTGCTGTTTTTGGAACTGCAATTGCAAAAGTTTTATACATTAAATTACTTGCAATATCAACTCCAGTTTTTTCAGTATCTACAACTTATTTAATGCCAGTGGTAGCAATTTTTTGGGGATTGTTAGATGGAGAGGAATTTAAATTAACTCAATTTATTGGAACGGCTATTATTTTACTAGGTGTTTACTTAGTTACAAAAAAAAAGGCACCTAAAAAGATGCCTTAATTTATTTTCTTAATTAGACTTAGTTAAAATCAGAATCTGAAGTTTTAACATTCAGCTTTATGACGCTAGTCTTGAAAGTTAATCCACCTGGAACTGGAATTGAAGCACTAACTTGGTTTATTTCGCTAGGAATCAAAATTCCATCAACTTCTTTATATTCCTTGTAGAATACTTCACCTGTAATTAAATTTCCATCAACTTCTTGTGATTCAAATTCTTTTAACTTTAATCCTGTTTCAGCTGAGTAAAAAACACTTTTATTATCAGTAATCTTAATCTCATAAGCCTTCTCCTCGTTAACAATAGAAGTTCCAATTAATTCAATACTTCCTAGATCAAAATTAAGTTCAGAGAAAAGAGCAGAGTTAATTATTGCTTGCTCAAGTTCTTCATCTGATAGAGGAATTCTTTGACCATTTACTTCATTGTAGCCTTGGTATTTATTAAAGACACTCTTTACCAGGGTCATTCCCATCGCAGTCATTGTCATCAATGATTGATTTTGATTATTTTTAAGAGAATACATTTCTAGAACTGTTCCCTGAAGATTAGCTTTAGCTTTTATTTCAATTGATGAAACACTTTTTAACTTTTCAGCACCACCAATACTTTTAATATAATTACTAATAACACTTTCAGCAGTAACATCATCTGAAACAGAGTAATCAGGTCTTGGAGTTTCACTACCATATTGATCAAAGTATCTAACCTTTAATTTCTTGCCGTTAAATTCAATACCCTCTATTTTTTCAAGAATTTCACTTCCTTTTCCAGTAATAAAAATTCTAGTTTTATTTGTTGAAAAATATTTTTGAGCAGCATTTTGAACATCTTGCTTAGTTACATTATTTATGTTTTCTAAAAAACTATTATAATAGTCTTCAGGTAAGTCTTGAGTAATAATATTTCTAGCAAAACCAGCAATTGTAGCAGGGTTTTCAAGTGACATTACAAAGTTACCTGTATATTTTGCTTTTGTAGACATTAGCTCTTCATCAGTAACTAATTTATTTCTCATTTTATCTAATTCAACAAGAAGTTCAACTGCAGCACTATCAGTAACTTCATTTTTAACTTGAGCTTGAGCTAAGATAAGTCCCTTTGTTTTATAACTTTCTGATATTGATGAGTATGAACCGTATGTCCATCCCTTGTCTTCTCTTAAATTATTAAATAGCCTACCAGCTCCACCACCACCAAGAATTCTAGTAGCTACTAGAGCAGGAAAATAGTCAGCTTGTTTTTTGTTAAAGTCAATAGTATTGATGACAGTTACAACTGATTGAACACCATTAGGCATATCAACAAAAATCACTTCAGTTTCGTCTGGATTTTTTGGTTCAGGAAAACTATTAGCAACGACTTCTTTTGATTCCCAAGAATTAAATAGTTCAGTTACCTTTTCTTTAATTTCTTCGAATTCTATGTCACCTAAAATAACTAAGTATGCGTTATTAGGACTTGAAAAATTATTGTAAAAATCTACAGCGTCATTAAAACTTGCTTTATCAAGAGATGCCTGAGAGACAAATTCTCCATTGGGATGATTAGCTCCGTAGGTTATGAAATTTTGAACTCTGTTAGCTGCTGTAGATACATCTTTTTCTGATGTTTTAAGACTCTCTTTAATTAGATTTTTTTGATTATCAAACTCTTCTTGAGTAAACAATGGTTCTAATACTGCTTGAGACATTAATTCAAGAACTCTAGGAAAATATCTTTTTAAAGATCCTGCAAAGGCTCCAGAACCCGTTATGTTTAGAGAAGCTCCCATAAAATCAACCTCTTCAATGAAATCTTCTTTTGAGATAGATTGAGTCCCATTTCCAATCATTTCCGCTAAAATTGAACTTACACCTGCAATCTCTCCTTCAAAAATTAAAGGATTATCAAATGACAGAGAGGCAGAGGCTCTTGGAAGTTTATTGTTTTCAACAACCATTACTGTTAAACCATTATCAAGCATAAAAGTTTGAGGTTTTCCAAAAAATATTTCAGGAGTTGGTCCTGATTCTGGAACTATTGATCTGTCTAATTGGGCACTTAAACTATTTGCAAATATTATAGCGAGACCTACAATTAAGTTTTTTGTAACAGTCATTTTTAAAATGTTTTTATATATTTTTTTCATTATTCTATGGTTGTTTTGTTAGTTTCATCACCAGGAAGATAGTCAACAATTACTCTCTGGTTTGGCTGAAGATATTTATTTGCAATTTCTCTAATCTCTTCTTTAGTAATGCTCCTGTAAAGATTAAGTTCACTATTTATTAATCCAGTGTCTCCGTAGAAAGTGTGATAATCTGATAATGAATTAGCAATACCTTCAATCGAACTATTTCTACTTACAAATTGTGTTTCCAAAGAATTTTGAAGTTTTTCAAGATCTCTATCACTGATTAAATCATTTTGCACTTTTTCAATTTCAACATCAATCTCAGACAATAAATCTTCTAAACTAACTTCTCCCAAAGGAAGAGCTAGCATAAGATATGTGCCATAATCTTCTTGAGCAAGATTAACAGTTTGAACAGCTAAGGCCATTTTCTTATCATCTACCATTTTTTTGTAAAGCACTGAGCTTTTGCCGTCACTTAGATAAGTTGATAAAAGATTTAAGACTCGGGATTCTCTAGAGTTCATCTTTGGAGTTATATATCCAACAAGAAGAGCTGGAACCTGTATATTAGGGTCATACCATTTAGCTTTAATAGTTTCTTCTATAGGATCTTCTTTTGGAAGGTTTCTTACAACATCTTCAGAGCTAGGAATATCACCAAAGTATTTTTTAATAAGCTCAATAGTTTCATCAATATCTATATCTCCTGCTACAACTAGAGTAGCATTATTTGGTTTGTGATATCTTTCATTAAACTTTTTAAAATCATCTAAGTTGGCAGCCTCTAGGTCTTTGTCAAGACCAATAGTGAGTCTTCCATATGGATGACTCCTATAAAGGTTGCTTCTAACGGAATATAACAGGTATCCATATGGAGCGTTGTCAAGCCTAAAGTTTTTTTCTTCTTTTACAACACCCTCTTGAAGATTAATTCTATCCTCTTGTCTAATCACAGGGTGAAGCATTCTTTCTGATTCCATCCACAAACTAAGTTCCAGTTTATTGGAGGGGAACACTTCATAATAGTATGTTTGATCATCTGATGTATATGCATTGTTCGAACCACCATTTGCTTCGACAATCTTAAACCATTCACCTCCCTTAATATTTTTTGTTCCTTCAAAAAGAAGATGCTCAAAAAAATGAGCAAAACCAGTTCTGCCTTCTTCTTCATCTTTTGAACCAACATGATATGAAACTGCTGTAGTAATAACAGGAGCTGTATTATCTTGATGAAGAATTACGTGAAGACCATTGTCAAGATCATATTCAACAAAATTTATTTCTTGTGCATTCGAGACGTATGAACTTAACGCTAGAATTGCTGTAGCTAGTATTTTTTTCATTAAAATTATATTAAATTGAGCTCGAAGATAATAAATGTGATTAACTTTAAAGTATGAAGTATAGTGAATTTACGCAATCACAAGAAATTTTCATAAAATCATTATTAATATTAATTTTTCTTATTAATCCTATTCAAAATTTTGGACAGGTATATCAGGTTGATAAAAATGGAATTTCAACAAGAGTTATTTTAGATAAGGATTACATAGTATTATCAAAATTTGAATCTGAATCTGGAAATTTTATCTCCACTTTGGGAGGTTATTATAAACCTGGAGAATCTCTAAATTTAAACGAGTATGTTTATGATGTTAATCTAGAATTTAATTCTAATTATGATCAAGATAGTATTAAAAATTTTAGCATTATAAAGACTTCTAAATGGAAGAATATCTCTAAAACAAATGATATACTAAAAGGTAAGTGGGTAATGTCAGGAAGATATAATAATGGAGAATTTAGAACAAGAAACACAGACTTGCCAAGGAAGACTATGAAAATATTAATAGACGGATTTTTTCAATGGATAGCTTTTAATACAGAAACATTTAAGTTTTCTGGAAGTGGTGGAGGAGAGTATGAAACATTAGACGGGAAGTACATTGAAATCATTCAATATTTTTCAAGGGATGATTCAAGGGTTGGAGCTGTATTGGATTTTAATTATGAGATTAAAAATAAAGATTGGTATCATAGCGGTCTTAGTAGCAAGGGAAATCCTATCAATGAAGTTTGGACAATTCGTAACAAAAAATAATTTTAATGAATTTAGAAGAAATAATTTCAATTATAAACCTAAAAAAGGTTGATGATTACAGGTTTGAGGGTCAAAATTATAATACTTCCTGGGGAACAGTTTTTGGAGGACAAACATTAAGTCAATCACTTCATGCTGCCTATCAAACAGTGCCGGATGATAGGATTGCTCACTCTATGCATGCTTATTTTATTTTACCTGGAAATCTTGATGAGCCTGTAACATATGAGGTAGATAAAATTAGGAATGGTGGAAGTTTTACAACCAGAAGAGTGGTAGCTTTTCAAAAAAATAGAGCAATTTTTAATATGGCAGCTTCTTTTCAGAAAAAAGAAGAAGGATATGATCACCAAATAAAAAAACCAAATGTATTAACTCCAGAATTGCTACTTACTGATATTCAGCAAGCAGAAGATTATAAAGACTTAACTCCTGAGAGATATGCACAGTTAAAACAGTCACATCCAGAAGTTTTTGAATTTAAACCTGTAGGAACTCATACTTTTTTGCAAAAAGAAAATACACTTCCACTAAATCATTGCTGGTTTAGGTTAAAAGATAAAATTGATTTTCCAGTTTCCTTTCATCATCAACTTTTAGCATTTGTAAGTGACTATCAGCTCCTTGCAACTGCTTCTTTACCACATAGAAAAGAAATTACAAAAACAAAGGCCTATTATGCAAGCTTAGACCATGCCTTGTGGTTCCATAGAGATTTTTCAATAAATGAATGGCTTCTCTATGATATGGAGAGTCCAAGCGCATCAAATTCTAGAGGTTTTGCTAGAGGAAGTATTTTTAAGAAAGATGGAACAATGGTTGCCTCAGTTGCACAAGAAGGTTTAATGAGAAAACTAGTAAAATAATAGTGAAGAAACTTATTATAATCTCTTTGTTTTTGCTAGGATCTTGCCAAAAAGAAAATAAAATTGTTGCACAAAATCAATTACCTGAACAAGAAGACTCTATTGCTTTAACTAGGGACAGGATAGATTCTCTTTTGGTATCTACTAATATTTTTGAAATATCATATAATGAAATGTATGAACAACCTAATTGGGTTAAATATACTGTAAGGCAGAATATTGTAAAAAATGCTGATAGAGATGGAATGAATTTTTACACTGTTGATTCTATCTATACATCAGATAATGATGATTATTATTCAAATAGATGGGACAAAGGACATATGGCTCCAGCAGGATCCTTTAATGATTCATATGAAAATTTATATTCTACATTTACTTTTTTAAATGCAGCTCTTCAATATGATGATTTAAACAGAGGAGCATGGGTTGATCTCGAGGAGCAAGTTCGAAATTGGGCTGATGAATTTGGAGACATTGATATTGAAATATATTTAGAATTCGATACAAATCATATAATTCTTGAAACTGAAGCTCATGTGCCATCAGCATTTTACAAATTTGTTAATTTTCCAGATGGCTCAAAAAAATGTTATTATTTTCCAAACATTTCTCCAGATAAAGTTTGGCAAGAATATGAAATTGATTGCAGTTAATGAGTAAATAAATAATTATTTATACATTAAAGGAATGAAAATCAAATATTTACTTCTTTTAATATCTTTTAGCCTTTTCAGTCAAAATACATCAAAATTCTTTGAAGCTCCGAATGGTTTGTTATTGTTGGGAGCAGATCTTCACACCCATACTGTTTTTTCTGATGGTATGGTGTGGCCAACTATTAGAGCACAAGAGGCATTAAGGGAAAGTATTGAAATAATTGCAATTACAGATCATCTAGAATATCAGCCAAAAAAAGAAGATATTCCTAACCCTGACCTGAACAGGTCTTATGTCATAGCAAAGAAATCTGTTGATGAAAAGGATTTAATTATACTAAAAGGATCTGAAATAACCAGACATATGCCTCCAGGTCATTTCAATGCAATCTTCATAAATGATGCGAATAAATTATTGATAGAGGGAGACTCACTAGCAGGTATAATAGAGGCAAACAATCAAGGAGCTTTTGTTTTTTGGAATCATCCTCATTGGACAAACAAAAGTGAGGGAAGGATGGATGGAATTGCAAAATTAGACCCAGTTCACGAAGAGCTCATTTCAAATAATCTTGTCCATGGCCTTGAAGTTGCAAATGAAGACACTTACTCTGAAGAAGCACTTGAAATAGCTATAAATAATAATCTTACAGTTCTTGGAAACTCTGATATTCATGGCCTAGTAGATTGGGATTTTGATATTCCTAATGGGGGTCACAGACCTTTGACATTTGTAATAACAAAAGATAACTCACAAGGCTCAATAAAAGAATCATTATTTAAAGGACATACTTTTGTCTGGTTCAAGGATTTACTTATTGGTAAAGAGGAGAATATAAAACCTATAATCGAATCAAATATTAAGTTTAGGAGTAATGGATATATTGGGGAAACAACTGTACTTGAACTAGAAATTTCTAATCTGAGTAGTGTCCCTTTTAGCTTAGAATATCAGGGAGAATATACTTTCCATAAAAATTCTAAGTTTTTAAAAATCCTTCCAAATAGTTCTTTCAAGATTCAAATAAAAACTTTATCTAAAGTTGAAACAATATCTCTTCCTTTTAATATTTTAAATGTAGTAACTGGATTAAGAAGGTCGCTAACGTTTGATTTTGATTTAAAAATTTAGTAAAATTGATATTATGAATCAAAAAAAAGAGTGGAGACCACTTCCTAAGTCAATTACAATTAAAGAGAGTAAAATTGAAGGTCTTGGAGTTTTTGCTACTCAAGATATTCAAGAAAATACTGACCTAGGAATATCGCATGTCTATGATGAAAGGTTTCCAGATAACTACATAAGGCTTCCACTAGGGGCGTTTATCAACCACCATGAGATGCCAAATTGTAAAGCTATCATTTATGAGTTTCACGAGTCTATTGGAGCCATAAAACATATACGTATAGTAGCAGTAAAAGATATTTCTTCAGGAGAAGAGTTGACACTTAACTATATAATCAACAAACTAGATAATCCACTTTGGGAATTTGAGTATGAGGTAACTCAATAGCTATCTTAATTTTTCGTATTTAGTAATAGTTCCTTCAAGCTCAAACATATCAGCGAGATATCCTGTTACCGAATTGCCATCAACATAAATTTCAAAAGAAACATTTACCCCATAACTATCAACATAGATGTCTATATATAAAATATCTTCTTCAATTTCAGTTTTTAAAACATCAAATCCAGATTCTTGTTCTCCTTCTTCAATTTCAGTTTTAAGTTCATCAACATCCTTTGTAACATTCATAGTTAATTGCATTTCACCTACATCGGGAAGCCCAAAGACAGTTATATCATATTTTCCAATGAATTTATCAGTTGCATTAACTTCTTTAGTCTCTTTTACAAACTCTTCAATAGTCGATGATACGGATGCATTGGTGGTTATAAAGATTCCACATGAAGAAAATGTTAATGTTAAAGCGAGCAGTAGTAATTTATTTTTCATGTTTAAATATAATAAATTTTATATTCCAATTAAGTATTGAAATTTGACAAAAAATTGAGACCTATTAATTCTAAATGGATTAAAATCTTCTGGTTGAAGATCAAAATCATTAATTGAACTTTGATTTCCCCCAATATAAAAAATTGTTGAAGGATTAGGGTTCCATTCTAATAGGGGTTGTATGTAAAATGTATCAGTAAATTTATTGTATTCAGAAATTACTCTTAAACTTAAATCATTGTTAAATTGATATCTGCTAGATAATCTTGATATATAACCAATATAGAAAAATTCAGAGTCATCCGTTTTCCTCAATGAAGAAAATCTTAAAGATGGATTTAGACTTATATTATTCCCTAGTTTATAATTTAATGATAAGATGAAAGAGCTTTCTTTTCCAATTTCAGGAATATCCTCATTGAATGCAATTTCATTTCCAAATGTAGCTTTAGTGAAAAATGTTAAGTTCTTTGATGGCGAACCCATTACAGTTATGGAGGAATTACTATAGTTTTTAAAATTAACACCTAAATAGTTTCTATAGGAATTAATAAGATACGTATAACTAATATTAGTTTTGCCAATTGTAGTAACCCCAAAATCTAGTTCTAAAGCTCTATACTTAAGATCATTATTGAAATTGTGACTCAAATCTCCTGTAACACTAACCCCAAAGTTTTTTAAATATTTCTTGTCAAGTATTTTTTCATATCCTTGGAATAAAGTGAATGATTTTTTGTTATTGTTTGGAACAAATCCCAAATCAGATCTAAAATTTGCCGATATTGATTTATAAAATAAATATGAATTCCAGTTTTCAGTTTGTCTTGAGGCTCTAAAGTAATTTGCACTTCCATTAAATTTTTCACCATTTAATCTTACTGATTTATTTGAGAATATGTCATTAGTGTCTATCCAATCAGCAATAGGTTCTTCATTAAAATTTTTAATTAACTCAAATTGAATTCGCCAAATCTTATTAATAGTAAATAACCCATCAATGCCAAAAAGATTACCATATCCACCGCCTTCATAATATCGATTTGTAGTAAAAAATCCATACTTAAGACCATTGTTTATTACTCTTTGATATCTATATGCATTAGCATAACTAGTGCCACCTTCTCCAAAGTAAGATTTATCTTCACCTCCGATTAAATATGGAGAATTTTGATCTATAGCTGTTAATAGAATTGACCTAGATTGTTTTCCTGCAGATGTTATCTTAGATGATATTGAAGGAGAGTTAATAGTTCTAGAGTAGAAAGCATTATCTAAGAAATTCAATAAATCCATTCCTTTATTGAAATAAGGTCTTAACTCTGGGTATTGTAAAGCAAATGCTGAATTAATATCAATCTGAGTTTCATCTGCCTCTACTTGAGAAAAATCTGGATTTATTGTTAACTCAATAGATGAAGACGAGGATAGGTCATATTTAACCCCAAAGCCAACTTCACTTGAAGCTTTTCCATAATCTATAGTATTATTTGATAAAACTCCTCTATCTCCAATTAAATTACTTGATATATATGGAAGAAGTTCAGTTTTACTTTTAAATTCTAGATCATCCATTTTTAATTTACCACTAATCTGACAGATTCTACATGGGTTATCTCTATCATATTTATCACCTATAGTCCAAACTTGTGTTCCATCAAGAGTAAAAACTCTCATTACATTAAATCCCCATTCTTGATCTTTACCACTTGGGTATGGAATTGAATTAAACGGAATTAAAAATTCAACAATATAACCCTCATCATTAATTGAGGATTTAGTTTCATATAATGCATTAAAAGTTATATCATATCTCTCATCATCACTAATTGCATTTCTTGCTCTTAAATCAAGTTGACTTCCATATGCATTTGAAGCTAAAATAAAAACACTTCGTGCATCTTGAAAAGGATCAAATCTTAGAAAAATAGTATCCTCATTTAGATCCCCTTCCATTTGATCTCTTGGTCTAACCTGTCCTCTAATATTTTCAGGATTACCATATGCTACCACTCCAACGTAGAGACTGGATTCTGTATACCTCAAGTACACATCAGTTCCAAGTCTTGCAGGAGTATTATATCCAGGCTGCCATTCATAATCTACGGTGGTTTTTAATGAAGATTTTCTTTCTTCTTCAGAAATAAAACCATCAATTATGATTTCAGATTGATCAACTTTATTTATGTTATATGTCTTTTGAGAATAAGCTAAACTTGTACTCATTAAAAAAATAAAAAATAAAAGACGAGGCATAATGGGCGCTAAATTAATTAAATAAAATTAGTATCTATTATATCTTTTCTTCCAATTTAGCCCTTTGTAGTTACCCTTCTCAATTATTATTTTTCCTTCATCTATCCATTCATCAATTTGACCACTTTTGTCCCATTTATCAATTGTATTACCAAGAACCATAAGATTAAAAATGAATAAAATAATACCAATAAAGAATAAGCCAATTAATCTACCAGATGAATTATTCTTTATGTTGAATAATACTTTTGAAATAATCATTATAACAAATAAGAGTGCTACTACTAGGAATGAGATAACTGATAATTGTTGATAAAAGGGCAATTCACCTACTATAGATGAAAAATCTATACCACTTATAAATATACCGTCAAAGCTTCCAATTACAAATTCTTGAAAATTAATTAATTTTAAAACTGCTAGTGAAAAAACTAATAATAAAACAATTATTACGATAGATAAAACAAAAAAGATACCACCGATTAATATTCTTAAAATAGGAATAACTAATGCTAAAATTCCTAAAAATATTGGACCTATTACTCTAAAAGGAAATAAAATAATTTTAACAAAAACATTCTCCTTGCCATCGTTTTGAGGAAGCTTTTCCTTTATAAATTTTTCAATATTTTCAAGAGTAAGAGGATACCCTTTCATATTCATTTTTTCACCAACAGTCTTTGCTTCAGGAATTGATATCCATAGTATAAAGTATGCTATTATTCCAGAACCCCCAATAAAAATAGATACTATAAAAAGTATTCTAATAATTGCGGGATCTACTCCAAAATAATTTCCTAATCCATATGCAACCCCTCCAAGTATTTTGTTGTCTCCGTCCCTGTAAAGTCTTTTATTCTCATTGATTTTTCCACTTTCATTTGAAGGGATCCCAATCCAAAAAATCAAATAAGCAATAATCCCAAAGCCAGTAAAAATAGAAGCAATAAAAAGTAATCTAAAAATAATTGGATCCACACTAAAGTAATTTGCTAGCCCAGAGGCAACTCCAGCTATCACTTTATCACTTGAATTTCTGTATATTCTTTTTTTATTTTCTTTCGTGCTTGATTCTTGGCCACCACTTTTTGGTTCATTTGTTTCAAAATCATTATATGCTTCCTTGAAATCATCAAGTGTACCCATTTCTTTAATTATATTGTTAACATCATCAATATTTAGCGATTGTCTTTTAGCTATAGTCGACGTAAATTTTTCTGATATACGATTTTCAATATCTTCAAAAATGTCTTCATTTATTTTTATTTTTTTAAAATACTTTTTGATAGATTCTAAATACTTAGATAGTAAATCAAAAGCATCTTCATCGATGTTAAAAACCCTACTTCCAATATTTATACTCAGCGTTTTTTTCATTTTATTTTACTTTAATCAATAATATTCCCTCGATAATAGTTCCTGTTAAATTATAGGGTACTAATTTGTCAGCATCAAAAATCCAATATGCAGTATCGCCTAACTGAATTTCTGTTTGATCATCTATATCATCTAATATTAGATATCCATTTTCATCTATTTCCCAATTAAAAACTACTTTACTTTCTGTCTTTTCATTTCTAGTAACTATTACTGCAGCAGTATTATTTTTTTTAAAATCAATTAATATTGGTGTATTATCTAGGGCTTTCTGAATAACTCCAGAAAAAGTTCTTGCAGCTAATTTTTCAAATCCGCTTAATTCATCGGAATTTTTTATCACATCTTTTACATCTACTATAAACTCCCATTGCCCTATAAGATAATTCCTGTAAGTCTCCTGTGATTGAATAGTTGAAATGAACAGAAAAGACAAAATCAAAAATATGTTCTTCATTATTTTTTTGTATTTATTATTTTTTTTACCGCTTTATCAACTTCAACCCATGATAGATGTAGATCTTTTAGATGCTCTTCGCCTTCTTTTGTTAAAACATAGTACTTTCTTGGAGGTCCTTGTTTTGACTCTTTCCATGAGTAATCAACATAGTTAGATCCTTTTAATCTATTAAGCAGGGGATAAAGTGTACCTTCTACAACTATCATTTTTGATTTTTGAAGCTCTAAAATAATATCAGTTGTGTATACTTCACCTCTTGAGATAATTTGAAGAACACAAAATTCAATTAAACCTTTCCTTATTTGTGTCTTAAAGTTATTTGTACTCATATATTACCAGGTACTATGTAATGCAAAGTACTGAAAAATTATTTATTTTAACAAAGTTTAAGATAATTTTAATTAATCATCATTGAGATTCATTTTTTTGTTTAGAGAGAATACTTCATCAGCATTGTAGTTATCGCCGTGAAGCAGTTGTAATTGTTTATTAAGTAAATCTTTTTTCTTGTTTATGCTGTCTAAATATGAAGATTTATTAAGATGTTTAGTTCCTGTTGGAATTAACTCTATAACATCTGACATATAATTAAGAACTGCTGTAATTTGATTTGGAATCCAAGAAATAATAGGAGTTCCACCTGTTGCTTTTGCATATTTAGTATTAGCCATTATATATTTTTGGACAAACTGCCAGTGACCATTTCTAAAGTAATATATCTCATCAAGTATTTGAAGTAATAAGCAGAAACCTTCCTCATTTTTTGTCTCTTTCAAATTATTAAACATTCTGTTGTCACCCATTTCACTTTTAATATCAGATAAAAAATTTTGAATACATTTTGGTCTGTAAGACCTTAAATCAAGAAGATATTTTGTAAGATCATTAGTTGGATAGTATCCAATAACTCCAGTGAAAATATCAGCAGTTGGAATTATATTATCCTGAGCACCGGTTTGACCTCTATATTGAACAGGTTTATCAGATACACCTTCATAAATCACTCCATCACCAAAAATTTCATCATTTCCTTTAATACCCATTATAAAAACCCTGAAATCATTATAATGTTTCCATCTTGATGCCTGCCACATGATTTGTCTTCTCTCATTTATTTTCTTCATCGAAGAAAGACATTTTGAAAGAGATAGATTTACACTTTTGTCTTCATCTGATTTTAGATAATCTAATATACTTCCAACTAATTCTGGAGAATGTTGATTTATATCGACATGAAGCATTATAAATCCTCTTTCGTCATCCATTCCAGAAAACTTTGCAGCCATAGCAAGATTTTCCCACTCATAACCCTTTGACTTATCTATTTTAACATAGTTCCCTAGTGAATATGAATAATGGTAATCAATAAATGGGTATACATCTAGCTTCTTACTAACAATAACGAACGGTTCAGCAATTTGAGATGGTAAAACAGTGTGTGCTTTTCCATATTTTTTTGTATCGATATAATTGAAATGAGCAGGAGCTAAAAGATATGCGCTAGTAAGAAAAGAATATGCCCTAAATAGTGCTTGTATTAAAAAAACATCTTCTTCCTCTCCGACAAGATGTTTTAAATTTGAAAGATTGCTTACAGCTTTCTCTATATCTCCTCTTCTTGACAGTAAACCTTGTGTCCCGTCAGCTTTTTTAATTGGCATTTCATCAATTAAAACTTGAAGTTCATTATATTTTTCTGGGAGAACAGCAAGAGGGCTTTTTTTTGGCAAAAAGCCATTGATATGATTAACTTCAAAGAAGTTATCCGAATAATTTTCTAAGTTCAATTTTATAGGTTTTGATACTAATTTAGATAAAATTAATTATTACAAGCACCTTTACTCCATGAATTTATTCCCTCTGATTCAGCTACACATTTATTAGAATATGTAATACCATCACATCCACAGACTGGCATATACTCTTTTGTACATGCAGTAATTTTTTTTTCAGATTTACAATTTTCATTTTCTAACTTTGAACAGCCACTTAACAGTATGAAAATCAATAGATAAAAAATTATTTCTTTGAACATTTTTATTAAATTGATGTAAAATTAACAATTAAATGGATAAGAGAAATTTTATAAAAACACTTGGTGCGCTTTCTGTTTCACCATTAGTTTCTGCTAATGAGTTGAGTAAAATCAAGCAGATATCTGATAAACTTCCAATTATTGATGATGATAAAGAGTTATGGAAAACTATAAGGTCACACTATACTCTAAAAGATGAATATATAAATCTTGAAAGTGGTTATTACAATATTATTCCTAATCCTATTTTGGAGCATTTTATTAATCATGTTAAATATGTTAATATAGAGGGGTCACACTACATGAGGTATGATCTTAAAAAAAATAAAGATAGAGTTATAAGTGAGCTAGCAGATTTAGTAGGTTCTACCCCTGATCAGCTAGGAATTACAAGAAATGCGACTGAATCTCTGGATCTTATAATTTCTGGGTTTCCATGGAAAAAAGGTGATGAGGCAATTTATGCTAAACAAGACTATGGGACAATGAAAGAGATGTTTGATCAGGTTTCAGATAGATATGGCACTATAAATAAAATTGTTTCTGTTCCCAATCACCCTAAAAATGATCAAGAGATTGTCTCATTATATGAGAGTCAAATAACAAGTAGTACAAAGCTTATTATGATTTGTCATATGATAAATATTACTGGTCAGATTCTCCCTGTTAAGAAAATATGTGAAATGGCTCATAGCTATGGAGTTGAAGTTATGGTTGATGGAGCGCACTGTGTTGGACATTTTGATTTTTCAATTGATGAATTTAATTGTGATTATTATGGATCTAGTCTTCATAAGTGGCTTGCAACTCCACTAGGAGCAGGCCTTCTCTACATAAATAAAAACAACACTCATAAAATATGGCCTTTATTAGCAAATGGAAACACAAACAAAAATGATATAAAAAGATTAAATCATATTGGAACTCATCCAGTTCATACAGATTTAGCGATATCAAACTCCATTGATTACATAAAATGGATTGGTGTAAGAAAGAAGGAAGAAAGAATGAGGTTTCTACAAAGATATTGGTCTGATAAGCTTAGAGGTTTTAAGAATGTGATTGTTAATACTCCAGAAGATAATCATAGAAGTTGTGGAATTGGAAACGTTGGCCTTACAAATATGTCACCGTCCGACATGGCTAAAACACTATTTAAAAATTATAAAATATTTACTGTTGCAATAGATTATGCAAATGTTAAAGGGTGTAGAATTAGTCCAAATATTTTTACAACAACAAGTGAGCTAGATACTTTTGTTAATGCTGTAAAAGAAATGGCAAACACCTAATAAAAAAAACTGATAATCACTAACTGCTTAATACCATATTAAACTATTTGATTAGGTTAAAGATTGCATTATATTTAATTAATTTTTAACCCCTTAAACTTATAAAATCATGAGTTCTATATTACTTATTGAGTTTGATTGGAATTCTGCAATAATTCGATTCTCTATTAATACAATTTTTATTGCCTCTATGATTTTGATAATCACAAAACATATGGTTTTAAGGCGATTCTCTTTTACATTTTTGATGATTAGCTTAATAGTATTTTTTCTTTGTTTTACTTTAAAGAATTTTGATCTTAATCTTGGTATGGCGTTAGGTTTATTCGCAATTTTTGGTATTATTCGATATAGAACACAACCTCTTCAAACAGAAGAAATGACTTATTTATTTATTACTATTGGAATGGCAGTAATTAATGCCTTATCAGAAGACTTTTTATCAGTTTATGAATTGATGGTAATAAATCTAATAGTGTTATTGTTTATAGTTTTTGGGGAGTTTATTTTAATGAGATTTTCATATAATAATAAAGTTCATCCACTTGCAGAGGATTTAAATCGAAGAATTGTTTTGCAACTTGAATATTCTGACACTGATATCAATAAGATAATTGTTGAAGAAATTAACAGACAAGAAAATAACCTTAATATTAAAGTCAAAACATTTAAAGTTTTTAAAATTGATAAAAATTTAAATATTATAACAGTGCATGTATACTACTAGAAAATCTATTCATTTTTTCATTTTTCTATTTATTCTTATGCTAAGCAATATCTCTTTAGCTCAAAGCAATGAATTAAAGGGATGGTCTTCTGTTGAATATGGGATTGAACTTAATGATAGTTTTAAAATTGATTTAAGTCAACACTTTAGACTAAAAGAAGATCTTAATGTGGTTGACACATATATTACGGAATCAGAAATATCTTATAAACCAATAAAAAAACTAACACTATTAGGTCAGCTAAGATATTACAGCCGAAATGATAATAATGGAGGAATACAAGGTTATGAAAACATGATACGTTACAGATTAGGAGTTGAAAAAAAGTTTACGTCAAATAAATTTAATTTTGAGTTGCGGCTAGCATATCAAAATCGTTTTTCATTGGATAGAGATAATAGACTTAAGAAAAGAATTCGTTTAAGACCGTTAATTGAGTGGAAAATTAAGGATTGGTCAAATAATCCTAAAATTTACTTTGAATATTTTAATGAAATAGATGGAAATGAGCAAAAGGCATATAGATATGGTTTAAGTAATAAAATAAATATCCCTAATTCACAGAGTCTCACATTACGTTATTTTTATCAAAAGTATAAAGAGAAATTTAACTCAAATTCTTCTGCACATATTGTTTCCATTAAGTACAGTCTTGATAAAAAATCTAAATGAAAAAACTCAGTTATAGCAAATTAAAGGATAAAGTCAAAAATGCTAATAAAAAGGAGTTTTACGCACTTGTTATTGCTCTTTGGTGGATTCCTTTAGGATCTCTTTGGAGTATGGCAGCCATCTGGATTAGATATTCAAATAATATCAAGAGATTCTTTGGATACAAATAAAAGTTAAAGATTTTTCATAATACTGATTTCTAATTATTAAATATAAATTTGCGTTCAGATTTTAATTTAAACTTTAAATAAATTATTAGGTCTAATAACTTATTATGAAAAATACATTAGCATTAGTTCTTCTGACTTTTAGTTTTTTCGGTTTTACCCAAGATAAAATACTAACTCTTGTAAAAACACCTGCTTCTGACTTTGTTATAGACGGAACATTATCTGAGACAGAGTTACTAAACGCCTCACAAATAGACATAGTCTACGAACATCTTCCGGGATATAATACAAAACCCTCATATAAAACTGTTGGGTTTGTTAACTATTCTCAGGAATTTGTATATATAGCATTTAGAGCTTACAGAGATGATGTTGTGGCTTCAATTCATTCTAGAGATAATTCTTCTTTATTCTCTGATGATTATGTAAATATTCATATTGATACATATGGAGATGCAAGAAATAATATTGGCCTAACAGCGAATCTTTATGGAAGTCAGGCTGATGGAATTAGAGTTGAATCTTCTGGTTTTGGAAGTAGAGATAGTGGTTGGAGTCTTGATGCGAATTTTGATTTTGAATCACTAGGAAGACTAACAGATTTTGGATATGAAGTTGAGTTTATTATCCCCTTTTCATCATTACCATTTCCAAATACTGTAAACCAAAGATGGAAACTTAATTTAAGCTCAAGTTATAGGGATCAATATAAACAAGGGTCAACTGCAAGAGCATACAGTAGTAAGCTTGATAGGGAAAATTCATGTAAGCTTTGCCAGTTAGATCATACAATTGTAATGAATGATATTAGTTATAAAAAAAATCTTGATTTTCTGCCTTATGTAAGCTCAAATCTTTCTGGTGAGAGAGAAAAATTTTATGACAGAGTAAATTATAAAAAGCCACAGGTTAACTATGGTATAGGTGTTAATCTTGAAATCAATAAAAACTTATCTGTTGAGGCTACTTTAAATCCTGACTTTTCTCAAGTAGAAGCTGATGTAACTAAAATTGATATTAATTCACCAACAGCAATAAACTATCCTGAGCGAAGGCCCTTTTTTAATAAAGGTATAGATGTTCTTGATTACACTATGGATGTATTTTATTCCCGATCTATTAATAACCCTTCTTTTGCATCTAAAGTTCTAAATCAAGGAAGAAAATCAAGAATTTACATGCTTACTGCTATTGATCAAGATTCACCGTACGTAGTTCCAACTCAGTTTGAATCATTTTCAGGAGTTGGAGGGAGAAGTTTTAATAATGTTCTGAGATATCAAAACATATTAAATCCAAACATTCAAATTGGAGCACTTGCAACCAATAGACTATATGATGGTGATGCTTATGGAAATTTGATTGGATTGGATGGTTTGTTTAAATTTTCAGGTGGCTTGAAATTTGAGATTGAATACTTTAGAAACTCAAACAAGGAACCTAACTCAGATTGGATAGACTCTGATAAAAAATTTGGCGATTATACGGTTAATCTTGATGGAGAAAGCTTCAGTGGTGATGCTTTTTACTCTGAATTAAGAAGAGATACCCAAGATTGGAGATCATTTATAAGATACACAGGAATTTCTCCAACTTTTAGAGCAGATAACGGGTTTATTGTTCAAAATGATTTAAAGAAATATGAAATATGGCATGGATACTATAAGTATCCTGATAAGAAATATTTAAAAAATTATAGAATTAGTGCTCGATATGACAGAGAGTATAATTATTCTAATAAATTAAAAAGATCAGCTTTTGAAGCATATTTTACTGTTTTAACAATTTTAAATACGGATATATTTTACAATTATGAGTTCGCTTTTTATGATTCTCATTTAGTATCAGAATTTGAAAACTTTTCAAGTCATTATGTTAGAATTTCTTCAAAGCCTTTTGATTTTATGAATATTAGTGGAGGGTTTGGAACTGGTAATGAAATAGCTTATCGCGAGGATATTCCTGAACTAGGGGAGCGCTTCTCTTTTAACACCTCAGTTGAGATTACTTTGAATGACAATTTGCGAATTAAACCTTCAATTAATTTTTCTAGCTTAAAAAAATTGGATTCTGATGAATATTTTTTTGATGGTTATATTGCAAGGCTTGATATTAGATATCAATTTACTAATTCTTTAGACTTTAGAGTTATCTCTGAGTATAATGAATTTTCTGATCAATTTTTTGCCCAGCCTCTAATCTCATGGAGGCCTAACCCTGATACAATTTTCTATTTTGGAGGAAATCAAAACTTTGTAGATGAATTTATTGATTATAACTCTCCAAACTATAGAGTTAATAAATCACAATTATTCATGAAGTTCCAGTACTTAATAAAGTCTTAATTTACTTTTATTCATATCGTTAGGTTTTAGCAATAAATTGTTGAGATAACCTTTTTTTCATATTTCACATCATGCTTTTTTAAATTAATCAAAAAATGATATAATAATTAAGTTTTTTTCTTAAATTTAATTAACTATAACCAATGCAGATTAATCTTAAAAGCATATTCCTCAGGAGGGTTAACGAGGCTCTTCTTCTTAAAAAAATCTCAAGGAGAACTGCAAATCATTTTGTGTCGGTCTACAAAAAATTTGATTCTAAAAAAAGATCAGAAGCAGATGATAAGGCAGATGAGCTTTTGGCAGAATTAATATCTGAATCTTCAATTAAACAAAAGCGTTAACACTATTTAATCGCCCAGCATTCTATTTCTACTTTAGCTCCTAACGCTAAGCCTGTTCCAGCAAAAGCACTTCGAGAAGGTCTTTTATTATCTCTAAAAAACTTAATATATTCTTCACTCATTTGACTCCATTCAGATATATCTGACAACATACACGTGCATTTGAAAACTTTATCCATAGAACTTCCAAGTTTAAGCAATACACTCTCTATGTTTTTCATTGTTTGTTTTGTTTCCTCTTTAATCCCCCCTAACACAATTTCGTTTGTGCCCGGAATGTTTCCTACTTGTCCGGCAACATAAATTACATTATTTACGATTGTCGCATCCGAAAAAGGAAAATCTAATTTTTTAGTATTTTCTGAATTATAGTAATCTATTTGAGTGCTTCCGCCATTATTGTAAACACATGAGGTAGTAATAATAAAAAGAAGTAATATTTTTTTTTTCATTATAAATTTTTTATTGATTAGTAAAGGTTATGCTTTTTTCTAGTAATCTATTTATTA
>ERZ891134.307-NODE-307-length-42355-cov-8.597589_pt1 | contig 42355 bp, 43 predicted proteins | sample MGYA00520888_ERZ891134 | MGnify/ENA primary metagenome ERZ891134 (study PRJEB32303, sample SAMEA104408692) | aquatic metagenome | biome: Brackish water; feature: Coastal; material: water | place: Baltic Sea | collected 2014-10-23 | depth 10 m ... | reverse complement strand
GACCGGCGACCCATCGGAATCACATAGAAGAGTCGCTCGGTGTCGTCGTAGAACGCCAGCACCTTGTGGTGGTTGTTCGTCGTCAGCCGGGGAACCACGAGATGGATGCCCTTCGAGTAGACGATGCGGTGCTCGGTCGTGAGCCCCCACTGCTGATTCGTTTCGTCGACAAACGGCCCGGCAGCGTTCACGATCGTGCTTGCCGTCGTCGTGAACTCTTCGCCCGTGTCGACGCACCGCAGTGTTGCCGTCCACTTGTCGTCTGATCGCGTGGCTGACACCATCTCGACGTAGTTGGCCGCCGTTGCGCCCGCCTCGATCGCAGAGCGGACGAAGTTGAAGACGAAGCGAGCGTCGTTGTCGACCAGGATTCCGTCGTGGTAATCGATGCCGCCGGCAACATGTTCGGTGTTGATCGCCGGTTCTTCGGTTTCGATGTCGTCTCGGCTCAGCAAACGTGGGCGACTGGTGCCGAACAGTCCAATGATCCAGTAGCCGAGTGCTCCGAACGCCGCAAACCAGGGCTTGTACGGACCCTTTTCGTCGAGTGCTGCGTAGAACCCGATCTGTTTGATGTTGTCGCGGTACGCCTTCATCAGCCGGTTGCGTGAACGGCACAGCTTGAACACTAGCCACAGCTCGTAGTTCTCCAAGTACTTGAACCCGCCCCAGACGAGGTTGGACGAAGCCTGGCTGGTGAAGTTGGCGAAGTCGCCGCGATCGACGAGGGCAACGTTCGCCCCGCGACCGGCGAGCGACGCGGCAGTGACCGCGCCGTTGATGCCGCCACCGATGATCAGGGTGTCGAAGCTGCCGTTTCGCATCCGGTCGATGTGAGTCGAGCGCAATGACATCTCACCATCGTACGACCGGATCGGACGGCCGTCGTCGCGTGTTCGCAAACGTTCGGCTGCCACCGTTGGCGATGCGCGGATCAGACAGCATTGACGATCAGGACGGACAGCACGATGCTGAGAATCCCGACCGCGGCCGGTGCTGCATAGGTGGCCCAGGCCTTCATCGGCTTGTGGCCTGGTGCCAGCATGACGGTCGCGCATAACGCACCGGCGATGGCACCACCGACGTGGCCGCCGATCGAGATGCCGCCGACGAAGAAGGTGAGGAACAAGTTGAGGATCAAGGTGGTCCCGATGCTTGTGGAGAACGGGTTGATCCCGCGACGCCAGAGCCCCACCGCCGCAGCAGACATCAGGCCGAAGACTGCCCCGGATGCGCCAGCGGTCAGTGCCCCTTGATCGAGCACGAGCACGCCGAGGGAACCGCCGAGGAGCGATGCCGTGTACAGCAGCAGGAAGCGGGCGCGTCCGAGCGATGGCTCCAGCAACGGACCCAGCACATAGAGGAAGTACATGTTCAAGGCGATGTGGATGACCCCGAAGTGCATGAAGCCAGATGTGACGAGGCGATACCAGCCCCCTGGCTCGGTCACGATGGGGTCGCCGTTCCCGGGGTCCCACACGAGCGGTTGAGCCAGAACGTCCTTGCTGAGCCCGAAGTTGACGTGGGCTTCGGTAATCGACCCGGTCAGCGCTCCGCTGTCGCGCGTCCAGAGCAGGACGCCGACGAACACAGCGACGTTCATCCCGATGAGCGCCATCGTGATGAGGTTGGGTTGGCCCGCTGACCAGAACCTTGCACGCGTTTTCAAGTCGGGCTGCGCGGCCTTCGCACAGTCAGGGCAGTGGCTGCCGACTGCGGCGGTGGTGAGGCACCGGTTGCACGCCGGCTTGCCGCACCGGGTGCAGCGCCGACCGGTAGCGGTATCGGGGTGTCGGTAGCACGTTGTCGACGTCGCGGGCGCTCCCGTCGGCGTCGAGGCCGGCAAATCTCCGGGTTGCGGCATGCCGGAGAAGCCGGAGCCGGGTGGGGGCGGTGGGAGCGGCACGATGCCAGGCTACCGAGCCGCTGTTGGCGGTTGGGTAGCGGCTGAGAAACGAACGATCAACTCTGAGATTCTTCGGGCCAACGTGGCGCCGGGTGCTGTCCTTCGTTTGGGCGCGGGATGCCGAGGAGGTGGCCTTGCACGAAGTCGCAGCCGGCAGCACGAAGATGTTTCAACTGTTCTGCGCCGCTCACTCGCTCGGCGATGACCTGCATGTCGAGCGCATGGGCGAGCAGGACAAGCGCCCGCACCAGTCGAATGTCGGCATCGGACGAACCGGATGGCAGCGCAAGCGAACCGTCGAGCTTGAGATAGTCGGTGCCAACGTCGGTCAACACGGACAGTGCGCTCGCACCCGTCCCAAAGTTGTCGATAGCGATGCGAACACCGATGCGTCGCAGTGCCCGAACTGTCCGCTGCACGTCGACGTTGCTGCTGACCAGCGCACTTTCCCGAGCCTCGAGGACGAGGCGCGACGCGGCCACGCCGCAGTCGCGCAGGATTGTCTGCACCTGATGGACGAAGGAAGAACTCGACAGCTGTACTTGCGACACATTAGCGTGCACGGTGAACTCGTCGCCGACGAGACCCTGGTCGATCCAGTGCCGCAGGTCCGTGAGGCTCGTTCGCAACACGAACTCACCCAGCCGGCCAATCGATCCTGACTCCTCAGCGACGGAGACAAACGTGGTCGGGTCGATTCGGCCGCGTGTGGGGTGCGTCCAACGCACCAGCGCCTCGGTAGCCGAGGCGCGGCGCGTCACGGCAGAGAAAACGGGCTGGTATTCGATGGTGAGCTCATTGCAAGCAACGGCCTGGGCGAGTGCCGTTGCCAGTTCGGTGCGTTCACGCGCCGCGGAACGCATCTGCGATGTGAACAACACCGAGCGTCCTCGTCCTGTTCGCTTCGCTTCGTACATCGCGGTGTCGGCATTACTGATCAGCGTCGACGCCGCCGATTGGTCGGTCAAGCTGAGCGTGTCGGAGTCGGACAGTGCGATGCCGACACTGACGGAGAATTCGAGGTCGAGCTCGCGAACTCGCAGCCGGCCGCTGAGCGCCTGCCGAATCCGGTCAGATAGTTCAAGAGCCGTGGCAGTGTCGGGCATGTCGATGCAGACGACGAGGAACTCATCGCCACCGATCCGGGCCACGTGGTCGCTCGGCCGAACCGCCTCAGCGAGTCGAGCTGCGGTTGAGACGAGGAGGCGATCGCCCACGGCGTGGCCGAGCGCGTCGTTCACGTACTTCAGACGATCGAGGTCGATGAAGAGCGCAGCCACATGACCGTGGTCGCCGCGGTGTTGAGCAACGGCGTTTTCGAGCACCGACAGCACTTGCCGGCGGTTCGACAAACCGGTCAGGGGATCGTGACTTGCGCGGAGGCGGAGCTGCTCGGTCTCGTAGCGGGCTGCGGTCACTTCGTGAGCGATCACCGCGATGTAGCCATCGTCGCCGCTTTCCGCGCTGTCCGGCCGCACCGCAACCGTCGCACGGAAGACCAAAGCGCGGCCCGCGTGGTCGGTGTGGTCGAAGTCTCCCTGCCAGGTGCCGTACCCGGTCGATGTGAGCAGGTGTCGCGGGACATGGTCGAGTAACGACTGCAGCACCGCGTGTGCTGGGGAGCCCTCGGTCATCTGATCTGACGACGTGGCGCCGAGCACTCGCAGCGCAACAGAATTCACGGTCCGAACGGTGCCGTCATGATCGAGCACAATGACGACGGATCCGTCGGCATCGAGCAATTCGTCGATTGCGCTCGGCAGTACATCGCCCAACTCACCGAAATCGATGTGCAGATCGTCGTCTAAGGCAGCGGTGCCGGGGGAGTCGACTGAGGCAAGAGGCGGGAAACGACGCGCCGGTTCGAATCCTGACGACTCAGCGGTTCGGTTGTCGTTGTAGTTCGGCACAGAGTGCCCCTGTCACTTGCTGATCACAATGTAACGACCGTAGTCATTGTTCGAATGTTCCGGTCACGTCAGCCGACGCGATCGCAACGATCTGAACAAAATCCAGAAGATCGGCTGCTGGAGTGCCATCGGCAAGTTCGATCTGCTGGTTGAGCGCAAAAATCGTGAGGCGATATGTATGCGCTGGGTCGCCAGGCGGTGGACAAGGTCCGTCATAGCCGACATTGCCGAAAAAATTGAGCCCTTCGATGGCACCGAGTGGCGTCGATCCCTCGGAGAGGGAGATGTCGGCCGGGCTGAGTCCGGCGAGTACCCAGTGGATAAACGGCGGTCCGTCATCGACCGACTCGTCCACGAGTGCGATGGCGAGCTCGACGGTGCCCTCAGGGACGGCGGTCCAACTGACCGCCGGTGACACGTTGGCGCCGTTGCAGGTGTTGATCGAATCGATGGGGGTGCCGTCGGTCCAGGGGGCAACGATGCTGAACGGTCCTGACGGCGCGGGGAGCGGCCCACTGCTGTCGAGGATCGGTGACTCGAGAGGGAGCGAAGCGAGCGTGCCGACGCCGTCGAGCGGCAACTCCGTCACTGGGGGCACGGTCACCGGGGCAATGGTGCCGGTCGGTTCCGGCAGGGTCTTGCCGTCACCGGTATCGCATGCCCCCAACACGCTGAGCATCACGCCCAATCCGGCCGCGCACGCGAGTGCCCGGCTCCTGGGCCGTGTCTCTCGCCTTGCCGCCGGCAGCGTGTGGTGCCTGATCTTTTCTTGCCTGCTCACCAACGCTGCATCGTAGGCCACCAGCGCTCGCCTGCGGCAGCGCCGGTATCCTCCGCTTGTGGCTGATCGTCTGACGCTGTTGACCGTCCATGCACATCCGGACGACGAGGCGTCAAAAGGCGCGCCGACGCTTGCCAAGTATGGCGCCGACGGTGTCCACACGGTTCTCGTCTGTTGCACCGGTGGCGAAGAGGGCGATCTCCAGAACCCCTCCTTGCGCGAGGAAGGGCAACCGTTCCACGGTCTTGAGCCCGATGAGGAGCGGGCACTTGTGGCCTCGATGCGGGCGCCGGAGCTGGCTGCCGCAGCAGCCGTCATCGGCTTCGACGAGGTCGAGATGCTCGGCTATCGCGACTCGGGCATGGCCGAGACGCCGCCGAATGAGCATCCTGGCTGCTTCCACCAGGCTGATCTTGACGAAGCAGTTGGTCGTCTGGTTGCCATCGTCCGCCGGACGAAGTCCCAAGTGATGATCACCTATGGCGATGACCAGGCCGGTTACCCGCATCCCGACCATCTGCGCGTGCACGACATTTCGGTGTTGGCGTTCGATCGTGCCGGCGATCCGGACTGGTATCCCGAGCTTGGCGAGCCCTTCCAGCCTTCGAAGCTCTACTACTCGGTGTGGACCAAAGCGCGCATCGTTGCAGTGCACGAAGCCATGATCGAGCACACGGGTGCATCCCCGTTCTCTGAAGAATGGCTCGCTCGCGACGGTCAGGACCATCGGGTGACCAGCAAGATCGATTGCACCGATTTCCAGTGGGCCCGCACGGGTGCTTTGCGGGCGCATGCGACGCAGGTCGACCCGAATGCCGGTTGGTGGTTCGGACTCACCGACGAGCAGTTGTCGATTGCTTACCCCTGGGAAGACTGGATCCTGGCTCGTTCGGTGGTCGGCCCCATCCCCGCCGATGACAGCGAGCGCGACCTGTTCGCCGGAGTGCGCGAGAGTGTGGCTTCATGAGCGTGCGGTACATCGTTGTCGTTGCCAAGAAAGATGAGCGCGTCGACGGACCGGACGATGCGGAGATTGTCATCACCGTGCCGCTCGTCGACGCAGCCGCTGACGATTTCGACCCCGCGGTCGCGTTCATGCGGGGCAAGCTGAAGGCCGTGGGTCACACGGGCAAGATCCTTGATCTGCTGAAGTCGGGCGACGCCGCCACGGCCATCGCCGCACTCGTCGCAACCGCGTAACGTCGGCATCTCGGCCGACTCGCATCCTTCGGGGCAGCTACGCCCGCTGGGCAGCGCGGAGCTCTCTGAAACCGATCGTCACGGCGCCGGACGCGTCGAGGGCCGTGCGTAATGCATCGCTGGTGGCGAGCTTGAGGTCGGCGACCCAGCCATCGGCTGCATCCCCGGCGAACGCTCGCACTTCGGGCGTGTCGATGGCTGGTTGGATGTGGATCTCGGTGACTCCTGGCTGCAGCGCAGCGATGGCGTCGAAGGCTCGATCTGAGCTGCCGGCGCGCCAGTCGTGGTCGAAATGGTCGGGAAACACCACGCCTTCATCGGCAGCGAGTTGGCGGAATGGGAATCCAGCGTGTTCGGCGGTGACGGTGGAGGGGAGGCGGATTGGCAACCGGTATTCGAAGGCCAACTCGAGGTAGACGTCGAAGAACTCGGGTCGCAGCGTGATGGCCGACAAATGTGGCGCGAGGTGTGTGACGTCGATGCCCCAGGCGAGAGCACGTTCGATCTGCGCTCTGAGTTCGCGGAGCACCTCGGTGTGGTCAGCATGTTCCCAGAGGTCTTCGAGCGAACGCGGGAACCCGCCTTCGCCGGAGAGCAGTGAGGGGGAGTTTGTGATCGGTCCCCAGCGATAGCAGCTGTGTTCGGCGTTGAGCGTGAGGTGCACGCCGATGTCATCGCCTGGTGCGACGTTGTACGCTGCATGGCAGGCCCACGGTGCGGGCACCATGATCGAGGCGCAGGTGGCCGCGCCTTGCCGCATTGCCTGGAATACGCCGACGTTCGACGCGTGGCTTGCGCCGAGGTCATCGCAGGAGAGGATGACGAGCTTCACGTCGGGGGCGTGTCCGAGCCGTTCGGCGAGAGTGGTCACGGAGTGAACGTTAACCGCTGCAGGCGGCCCAGAGACCGGCGTCGTCAGCTTCCGCAGCGCGGGCTGCGTCGGCGAAGAGTTCGGCGAAGGTGTCGTTGGGCGGGATCGAGAGCGGCTGGGCGAAGCCTTGGCGCATGATCTCGTAGTTGACGAAAATGCCGTCGTCGGCTCGGTAGACGTAACCGAGGAGACGCCCGAAGTCGTCCCGGTTCACGACGTCTCGTTCGATGTAGACCGGTGTGCCAATCGGGAGAAGTGCTTCGGTGAAGGCCGTGGCCTCGGGCCCGAAGCACTCGATTGGGCTGTTGGGTTTCTTGGTTTCTGGGGTGTCGATGCCGATCAGTCGAACCCGCTCTTCGCGGCCGGTGATGATGACGTCGACGGTGTCGCCATCGATGACATCATCAATGATGGCATTCGCCTCGAGTTCTCCGGGGGCTGGCGCGGTCGTGGTGGTGCTGGTCGCGTCGCACGCGGCCAGTGCGGCGAGCGCAACGACGACGACCCACATCCTCACCGGGCACTGTCTACCCCGAACCGCTCACCCATTCGTTTGCGTTGGAGTTTTTGCGAACCGGGTCGCAGAAATCCCGACGCAAACGAATGGTGGACGATCAGACTCGTTCGATGATGGTGCCGGTTCCGAGGCCGCCACCGCAGCACATGGAGATGAGGCCGTACCTCCCGCCGGTCCGTTCCAGCTCGTAGATCGCCTTGGTCAGCAAGAACGCGCCGGTGCCACCGAGCGGATGGCCCAGTGCGATGGCGCCACCGTTCGGATTTGTCTTGGTCAAATCGGCGCCAGTCTCTTTCGCCCAGGCGAGAACGACGGACGCGAATGCTTCGTTGATCTCGAACACATCGATGTCGTCGATCGAGAGGCCGGTGCGCTCGAGGAGACGTTGCGTCGCGTCGATCGGGCCGGTGAGCATCAACTCAGGGTCGGTACCGACGAGACAGGTGTCGACGATGCGGGCCTTCGGTGTGAGGCCGAGTGCGGCGGCCTTCTCTTCGGTCATCATCAAGATGGCTGCGGCGCCGTCCGAGATCTGCGATGCATTTCCTGCTGTATGCACGCCGTCGGGTCGACCGACCGGTTTGAGCGTGGCGAGCTTCTCGATCGAGGTCTCGCGGAGCCCTTCGTCGCGGGCAACGGTGTGGGTGCCGCCAGTCGGGTTGCCTTCTTCATCAACGTCGGGGGCAACGACTTCGATGTACTGCCCGGCGAAGCGGTCTTCCTCCCACGCCTGAATGGCACGTTGTTGCGATGCCAGGCCGAACGCATCAGTGTCTTCGCGGCTGATCTCCCACTTGTCTGCGATGCGTTCGGCACCTTCGAACTGTGAGGTCATCTCGAACTGGTCGAAGTACGGCGGAGGAATCGGGACGCCGAGGCCGAGCTTCTTCGAGCCGCTTGCGCCGATCGGCACGCGACTCATGGCCTCGACACCACAGGCCATTGCGACATCGACAACTCCGGAACCGACGAGCGATGCAGCGAGACCTGTGGCCTGCTGGCTCGAACCGCACTGGGTGTCAACGGTGGTCGCCGCAGTGGTCAGCGGGAGGCCGGCGCCAAGCCAGGCGGTGCGGGTGAGGTTGAATGCCTGCTCGCCTGCCTGGCTGACCACGCCGCCAACGACCTGCTCGACTTCGGCTGGGTCAATGCCTGTGCGTTCGATCAGTGCCTTCTGAACAAGCCCGAGCGTCTCGCCCGGATGCAGAGTTGACAGGCCACCATTGCGCTTCCCGATGGGAGTGCGGACGGCATCGACGATCACGACATTGGTCATGGACCGATGGTAGGAAATCGTCTGCTCCGGGCTGCAGTTCGAGAGTCGAGTGTGACCGACGTCAGCCGACGCGGTGCAAAACTGCCGACAGGTGATGCTGAATCGGCAGTCCGACTGCGGCCATCCGCATCGTGTACCGCATCGTGTCGCCGGTGACCTCGAAGGTGCGCTCAGTCTGGGTGGCCTCCTTGGCGGACGACGAGCCGCTGACTGACGTCGAGCGGAGGTCGATCATGAACGTGTCGCTCCCGGGCATGTTGGGGGCCGCAAAGCCTTCGAGTATCTCGGTGACTCCAGTCGGGTGGGCGAGCACGAGCTCAGTCAGACCTCGCTCGGGAAACCGCCAGTAGCCGGATTCGGCATGGAGCGGCCGACCGTCATCGGTCGCACGCGTGCGCTGCTGGTAGGCGAGGAATGGCTTGCCCACATGACTGAAGGTGATGGACTCCGTGTACTCGAACGCCTCGATGGTCGGATACTCGCCACGGCCGGTTCCTTCCCAGGTTCCGAGGAGCATTGACACGTCGGCCAGATCGGTGTGGAGAACTGGTCCCGATGCGGCAGTCATGGTTGCGACGCTACGCCGCGCTGCGTGTTCGTGGTACGAATGCCGACGATGAGCTCGCGCATGGAACTGAATCTCGTGTCGATGAACACCGCAGCGCTGTACCAGCCGCTCAACGACGTGCCTGGTGGTTTCGTCGGCGAGCGGCGGTTCGTGCATGTCATCGGCACCACCGTCTTCGTCGATGATCGTGCTGAGGATGAGGCCTGGCCTCAGCACTTCATCGGCATCGTCGATGGCATCGGCTGGTGGGCGATCGATGTCCCTGATGCTGCGGGCGATCCGTCATATGGAGCGGCAATGGATCTCTACCGATACTTCGGTGCAGCTTCGGAAGCGGAGTGGCTTGCAGCGGGACGAGCGGTTCAGGTGGCCGAATGGGTCCGCACCCATCGGTTCTGTGGCCGGTGCGCGACGCCGACGGGACCTTCTGCCGGCGAGCGAGGGCTCATCTGCCCGGCGTGCGAACTCGTTGTCTATCCGCGCGTCGCGCCGGCGATGATCACCTTGATCACTCGGGGTGAGCCGGGCCCCGATCAAGAGGCCTTGCTGGCCCGTGGCGTGCGCTTCCCTGTGCCGATGTACTCGTGCCTTGCCGGTTTCGTCGAGCCCGGCGAAGACCTCGAAGGGGCCGTCATCCGTGAGGTCAAAGAAGAGGTCGGGGTGGACGTCGACGATGTTCGATACGTCGGCAGTCAGCCGTGGCCCTTTCCGCACAGCCTGATGGTCGGCTTCCGCGTCAACTACACCGGCGGTGACATTGTGTGTGAGGAGTCCGAGATCATGGACGCCAATTGGTACCGCAAGGATGACCTGCCGATGATTCCACCGACAATGTCGATCGCCGGTCGGATCATCGAACAGTGGATCAGCGAGGTTTGAACGAGGTAACTGATCTGCAGCCGACTGGCGTGATCGTCGTGACCGGTGGAAGTCGCGGCATCGGTGCGGCAACGTGCCGGCTGGCTCATGCAACCGGCTATCAGGTCGTCTTCAGTTACAACTCGAATGCTGACGCCGCCGCGACGGTGGTTGCCGACTGTGATGGCGCTGCGATCGCAGTGCAGGCCGACGTGCGCCACGAAGCCGATGCGGCAAACCTCTTCGATGCGGCTGAGGAAGCGTTCGGACCCGCCACCGTCTTGGTCAACAATGCTGGCATTCTGCACGAGCAAGTGCGGTTCGACGAGATGAGCGTTGACCGATGGCGTGAGGTGTTCGACGTCAACGTGATCGGTTCGTTCATCTGCGCCCGTGAGGCGGTGCGACGAATGTCCACCCGCCATGGCGGAGCCGGCGGAGTGATCGTCAACGTGTCGTCTGCAGCGTCCTACCTCGGCAGCCCTGGCGAGTACATCGACTACGCCGCGACCAAGGCAGCGATTGACACGATGACCCTCGGCCTCGGCAAGGAAGTCGCGACCGAAGGAATCCGTGTCAACGCGGTGCGTCCCGGTGTGATCTACACCGACATTCACGCAAGCGGCGGTGAGCCCGGTCGGGTCGATCGAGTGGCGGGCGGAGTACCGATGAAACGAGGTGGACAGGCTGAAGAAGTTGCCGATGCCATCCTGTGGCTTGCATCCGATGCGAGTTCTTACATCACGGCAACGACGCTGAACGTCAGCGGGGGCCGCTGAAGCTCAGCGGGTCACTGGGGAAAGGAAAATCCCTGTTCAGCTGCATCGTCCTACTCGTCGAACAGCGTCGGAGCCACGGGGTCGGTGCCGAACATTTCGAGTTGTTCCCAGGTGACGGCGACGTCGCTGACGACACGCCACCGCAAGCGGCCCTGCGACCCCGGGCGTCGGATCTCGACGACTTCGGCGCGCAGCGACCGAGCGGAGCCGTCTGGGTCACGGAGCAAGATGCTGCCGTCTGGTTCGATGCCAACGACTTTGCCGACCACCCACCGGCCCGTGTTGTTGCGGCGGAAGCGGATCGGCTCGTCGTGGCGCAACCCGAGGCGGGCGAGGGCGGCGGGCGAGCGTTGCATAGTTGAGGTGGATGTGCGTCAGCTGCCCATGACTGAGCGCTGCAACTTGCGCATGCCGCCCAGCCAACGCTCGGGATTTTCAGCTTTCAACTGCGTGTAGCCGGCAACCTCCGGGTGCGGAAGAACGAAGAATCCTTCGCGCTCGATGGTGTCCGCGACCTCGACAGCGACGTCGGCAGGCTCAAGGACGTCGCCCGCCGCCTTCACCACGTTGCCGCCAGGCAGCGCATCATCGCCCGCATGCAACATGGCGGTGTTGACTCCCTGTGGGCACAGGCAGGTGACCTTGACGCCGCGGTCGCCGTACGTGATCGCCATGTATTCGGCGAACGCAACGGCTGCCCGCTTTGTGACGGTGTACGGCCCTGAGCCGATCTGCGCGAGTAACCCGGCCGCCGACGCTGTGGAGCAGAAATACCCGTCGCCGCGTTCGAGCCAGTCAGGAAGGAGGTACTTGGCTGCCCAGCGGTGGGCGTGGACGTTCACATTCATCGCCAGTTCCCAATCGTCTTCTGGTGTTTCGACGACCCCTGCTCCCGTGCCCACCCCAGCGTTGGCGAAGAACAGGTCGATCTGCCCGAGTTCCTCGATCGACTGCTCAACGAGTGCTCTGTTGCCAGCCTCGGTGCTGACGTCGGCGTCGAGGCCTACGGCACCCTCGAGGGTGGCAGCGACGTCGCGAGCACCTCGGAGGTCGGCCAGCACGACGTTGGCTCCACGCGCGTGGAACTCGCGGGCGAGTGCTTCGCCGATCCCTCGTCCCGCACCGGTGACGACGACGTTCTTTCCCTGCAGTTCCATGGCAACGCATCGTAGGCGGATGACCGCTGACGGCCCCGTTTTGGGAGTGCTGTCAGTCGTCGTGACCTGGCGTGTCGGTCCGCAGTCGCCTGCGTTGTCCGCCTGGCACGACGTTGTGTGACCGTCGTCGCGGATCATCGCGGATTCGAGACGATCGTGTGACAGCTTTCTGAACTCAGAGTTGGTGCACGCACCCGCACTGATCGGCGGGTACCGTGTGGAGTAATGACTGATCAGCGCAACGCCAACGAAGCAGTGATCAACGAAGCACTCGGAGTCATCGATGGCGCGCTCGCCAAGATGATGTCGCGTGAACTCGTGTCGACCGGCGAAGTCGCCGATCTCTTGCTTGACGTACGGAGCCTCCTCACGACCGAGGCCGAAGCCGCCGTCATGCCGGTGATCGAGACCATCGAACCAATCACCACCGAAGCGGTCTGACCTGAAAGGGTCCACCTCGCCGGTTCAGCCGGCGAGGGCGGTGAAGGCCGCAATCGAGTCGGTCAGGCAGGCTCGCAAGAGTTCAGGCTCGGTCACTGCTGCCGCGTCGGTGTTCAGGCCCATGTCGAGGTGTCCGTCGTAGCTGAGCAACGTGAGGTTGAACGCGACGCCGCTGAGCGGGCCGATCGGGATGTTGTGCAACAGTCGTGCTCCGGCGACGTACAACGGAACAGGGGCGCCGCGCACGTTTGAGGTGGCGAAGTCAACGGTTTGTGCCTGTTGTCGTGCTAGTCGAGTGATGAGCGAGGTCGGCATCGCTGATGCCAGTGCGGCGAGTGCGTCCAGGGAGGTGTTCGAGCTGTCTTCTATCGCGTGTGCTGTGGCGTTCTGGATGGCGCGGAACCGTTCATCGATCGGCATTTCGCTGGTCGGGACGAGCAGCCGGACGAGCGAGAATGCGTTGGCGCCCGACGCTTCGGTGCGAGTGCTGGTCGCCATCGAAGACCGAAGGAAATCGACCGGGGCATCGAGTGCGACGTGGTACCGGCTGGCTGCCTCGGTTGCAATGGTCATGAACGCGGTATTGAGCGTGCCGCCGAGGGCCGTGGCGGCTGCCTTTGTGTCGTCGAACGGTGCCGTGGCGTGTTCGATTCGGCGTCGGGCGGACCGATCAGTCCAGAGTGGCGAATGCGCGGCCTCGGTATCGCTGAGTTGCGAGACGATCCCGCGAAAGGTGTCGGCCGCAGCGTTGCTTGCATCAGGAAGTTGTCCCGGATCAGCAAGGAGTTCCTTGACCTGCTTCGCGACTTCGAGCGGGAACCGCAGACCGCTGGCGAGCACGTCGCGCACCGCGTCGGCGGCCTTTGTGTCGGCATCTCGGAGGTCTTCGCGTGCGCTATCGATCTCATCCGGATTGGCAGTGATCGGTTGCACGGCGTCGCGCTCGAAGTCGAGGTACTCGAGCGACAGTTGCACGCCGCTCTCGCCGTCGGCGATCGTGTGGTGGAGCTTCTGCACGATGGCCGCCCGGTTGCCCTTGAGGCCCTCGATAACCGTGAACTGCCAGAGCGGTCGAGAACGATCGAACGGGTCGGCGCAGATGAGGCTGGCGAGGTCGAACAGCTGTCGCTCAGTGCCCGGCTTGGGGAGTGCAATACGCCGGACGTGCATGTTGATGTCGAAGTCCGAGTCGTTGACCCACGTGGGAGCGCCGATATTGCCCGGGGCGGTCTGGACCCGTTGTCGGAGTCGGGGCATCGCCAAGGTGGCGCGCAGCAGGCGAGCGGTGAACAGAGCAAAGTCCGGTGCCCGGTCGAGCAGCGTGACCGTGCCGAACGTCGACGAGAGTTGCGGGTCCTTCTCGAGGCGCCACATCAGGCCCTCGGCGTCGCTCATCTTGGAGTCGTAGACGATGTCGCTCATCAGTGACCAGGGTAGAGGGCCGACGGCGACGGTGGAGCAGGATCGCCAGCAGCGTGGTGGGTCAGGCGGGAAGCAGCTGCCGGGCGATTCGCCGCCCAACGACACCGAGCAGTGTGCCAACGACGAAGCCGCCGACCACGTCGGAGCCATGGTGGATGCGGACGTAGGCGCGGCTGACGCCGACGATGCTGGCAACGGTGTACCAGACGCTGCCGAGCCGTTTCCCGTCCCACGTGGCGAGCATCATGGCGGCAAAGGCAGCGGCACTGGAGTGCCCGCTGGGGAACGACGACGTCGTTGGCCGACGTACCTTGAGGCCGTCTTCGCCGTCGGCGGTCGGCCGTGTGCGCTTGAACAATCGCTTGACGCCTTGGTTGACAATGAGACTCTCTGCGCCGATCAAGATCGCGAGGAGGAGCACCTGGTCACTCCGACCCTTGGCGAGACCCCGGCCCAGACTGATGGCATGCCAGATCATGCTGAATTCGCCGACATGGCTCGCGGTGGTGAACAGCTTGTCGGCGACGGGGTTGCCGCGGAGCTGCTCGAGGAGTTCGTCGATTCGGCGATCGAAGGCATCGACGGCGGGACCGAAGGCGCCTTGGCCGGGAACCTCCGGGTCGTTGCTGATCGGGGAGAGAGCGTCGGTCATGGCGCAGTAACGCTGACCGGTTCCGGTGCGAGGAGTGCGTCGTAGGCGGCACGCGCCTCAGCCTCGGCCAGGTCAGGGTTGCCGCCGAACGCTGGGCACCACTGCTGAAAGGAGCACCAATTGCAGAGGTTGCTCTGATTGGGTCGGAAATCGCCTGTGGTGCACGCTCGCTCAACTGCTGACCAGACGGCCTTCGTTCGAGTGGTGATGAACTTGACCGACTGCGGGGAGGGAACCGTCTCGATGGTCTCGCCCGACTTGAGGTACATCAGTCGAATCTTCGACGGGATGACACCAAAGACCTGCTCGCAGAGGAATGCATAGAAATGGACGCCAGCCAGGCTCTTTTGCTCGAACCGGCCAGACGGAGCGCGTCCGGTCTTGTAGTCGGTGACCACCAAGCCGCCATGCTCGTCGAGTTCGAGCCGGTCGATGATGCCGCGCAACTGCAGGCTGCCGACATCGGCGGTCATCCAGAGCTCAAGCCCGATCTCGCGAACCGTGGTCGGGTCTTCCATCGCAAAGTACTTTTCGATCAGGGTCTCGCACTCGGAGCGGAATGAGGCTGCGGCCGCAGTATCGAGGCGGAGGCCGAGGTAATCGGGGTGCGTCGAGTACTCGTCCAGCGCTGTGGCGAGGTCAATGGCAAGCGACGCTGGGGTGCGGTCGGTCGGCGGGCGAACGAAGAGCAGTTCGAGCGCGCGGTGCACGATGGTGCCTTTAGTGGTGGCAATACCGGGCGGTTCGGGCAGCTTCTGAATGGATGAGAAACGGAACTGCATCGGACATGACGTGAACGAACCGACGCGTGATGGCGACAGCGACATCGGCACGGTGTAGGCCGGTGGGTCGGCGTCAGCGGCAATCTCGGTCATGTCGGCAACCATACCGATGAGCGCTCACAGAGTCGGGGCGCCAGCGATCTCGGGACGGATTGCCGGGGATTGCTGGTCACAATTCCCCGAGTTCGACGCGAACAGTGCAACGTCAGACGGCTGAACGGATCAGATCGGCAGTTTCGTCGGGGTTGATGAACGGGCTGAGGTGATTGCCGGCGGCGAGTTCGATGTAGGTGCCGTTGGGCAGCCGATCGGCGACGCGTTGAGCGATGCCTGCCGGGCTGCGCTCGGTTTCGACCTTGCCGGAGACCACGACGATCCGCGTCTCGATCTCGGGGAGCCGGTCGAAAAGGTCATGCGTCGCGCCCATCTCGAAGGTGCGGGCTTCGTGTTCCGGTGCGCAGCGCAGCGTGACGCTTGAGTCCGTCGGCTCGAATCCGTACTCGACGTAGGCGCGCAGGATCTCCGGGTCGAAGAACTGCATGGGAGGTTTCGAGGCGTAGTTGTCGATTGCGGCCTCGAACGAGTCGAATGTGTCGCGCCGGTTCCGTGCGGCAGTCACCATTGGCGATGGGTCGTCGCCGGGGCGCCCCATCATCTGCGGAAAAATGATCGGCTCGAAGGCCACGATCACGTCAAACAACCCCGGATTGCGAAGTGCCGCCATCACCAGGCTGGCACCACCCATCGAGTGACCGAAGGCCACCAGGCCACCTTCCGGGGCAAGTGCCTCGGCAGCGACGGTGGCGTCGTCGCCGTAACAATCCCAGTCGACCTTCCAGTCGTCCGGACGCGGCGTCTCGCCGTGCCCGCGATGGTCGAGTCCGAACGAGGTGAACTCGCTGCTCAGCCGCGTTGCGATGGGCTGATAGCAATGAGCGTGGAATCCGGTCGCATGGCTGAACAGCAGCCGGGGGCCGCTGCCGCCGAAGTCGTGGATTGCAACGTTGACACCATCAGAGGATTCGACCCGCACGGCGACATCATCGCTGGACGATCCCCCCCTTCGCCAATCCTGTCCGTTTCTCGGCAGCACGGCGGCGCAAGGGGAGGGGTCTGCTCAAATGTCAGTCGTCGTTCTTGCGCTTGCGGGAACGGCGCCACCAGCCAAGGACCAACCGGTCGAGCAGGATGCCCAGCCCGATGGCGATGGCGATGGCGGTCCAGATGCGGCTCGAGAAATCGAAGAAGAGGAACTTGATCTCGATCTGGTCGCGGTTCTGTGCGACGAACACCGCAGTGATGATGGCAACGACGATCGTGAGGACGAGAAACAGGCCGGGCCCGTTGCGGCCAGCGCCAGATGGTTGGTCGTCGAAGTCAGAATCGCTCACGTCACCAGCATGTCAGTCCTTGAGGGCCTTGAGGAACATCGCGGTCTCCTCGGCAATGGCGGCCGGGACTTCGTAGCCGGTCTGATCCGTCACGGTGTCCCAGTTGTCGCGCAGGCTCTCGGGTGTGAGCTCGTTGCTCGTGTACCCCTGGCACTCGGCAATGAACACTTCAGCGACACGCCCGCCACCGACGGAGTACACGCGTCCGGTGGAGTCGCACGACTCGTGGCTCAGGTAGGTGACGAGTGGCGAGACCAATTCCGGCTGCAGCTTCTCGCCGAGCGGACCGAGCAGGTCTTCGGTCATGCGAGTGAAGGCGAGCGGTGCAATGGCGTTGGCCTTGACGTTGTACTTGGCGCCTTCGACGGCGAGCACGTTGGTGAAGCCGACGAGGCCCATCTTGGCAGCGCCGTAGTTGGCCTGCCCGAAGTTGCCGAAGATGCCGGCGGCCGACGAGGTGGACACGATGCGGCCGTAGCCCTGCTCGCGCATCAGCTTCCAAGCGGGGCCGGTGACGTTAAACGCACCGCGCAGGTGCACGTCGAGGACGGGGTCGACGAGGTCGGGTCCCATGTTGTGGAACGACTTGTCGCGCAAGATGCCGGCGTTGTTGATGACGATGTCGACCTTGCCGTACGCATCGACGGCAGTCTTGACGATGCTCTCGCCACCCTCGGGGGTGGCAACCGAGTCGGTGTTTGCGACGGCGTCGCCGCCCGCTGCGGTGATCTCGTCGACGACGAGCTGTGCGGCACCCTTGTCGCTGCCCGACCCGTCGACCGAGCCGCCGAGGTCGTTGACCACGATGAGTGCGCCGCGCGCAGCCATCATCAGCGCGTGCTGTTTGCCAAGACCGCCCCCGGCACCGGTGATGATCGCTACTTTGCCGTCGAAACCAAGATCTGTCATGGCCGCTGATGTTACCGGCGGGTATCGCGGCACCGAAATTCACCGAACCTGACACCTGAATCGGCGTGTCAAGAACCAGCGGTGTGATGGCAGGTGATGGAGATGTGTTCGAATGATGGTCATGAAGTCACAGAACCTCGCTCTGATCACTGGACTCGCTGCTGTCCTGGCAAGCTGCTCCTTCTCGACAGGCACCGCTCCTGAGCGGGCTGGAGAGGTGCTGATTGAGGGAGCACTTGGCGAACAGGTCGGTTTGGTCTTCGTCGACGCCGACTGCGCGGCCCCTGCCGATCGTGAGGTTGGAACGCCTTTTTCGTGCACTGCAATGACGGAAGCTGGCGAGACGGTCACGTTTGAGGGGGTTGTCGACCCCGACGACTCGATCTTTGTCGCGGCTTCGAACGTCATCGTTGCAAATGAGATGTCCGTCGTCGAAACCGAGGCGGCTGGAGTGCTGGGCGAAAACATTGGCGTGGTCATCGACCCCTCCGACGTCGACTGCCCTGACGAGAGCACCGTGCTGGTCGACGATCGTCTGCGCTGTGAGATCTCCGACGCGGCGTCAGGTGATCGCTACGAGATGTTCCTCACTGCGGTCGGTTTTGAATTGCGTGAAGGGTTCACCCAGCGCTCGTACGAGGTCGGGGACCAACTGAACTGAGCCGGCGCGAGCAGCTCAGCGTTCGATGCGCAGCGGTTCGTCAGCAGTGACGACATGAATTCGGTCTTCGATTCCGACTGGCACCCCAAGGCCGTTTGCCAACGTCAGCGTGCACCCGTCGTGATCGAGTTCGACGCGGACGCGCGATCCGTGCCGAGTCAGATGGAACGTCACCGAATCCCAGACGGCGGGCAGCCGCGGCGCGAACTCCATCCGGTCGCCGCGTTCGACCATTCCGGCGAAGCCGTACACAATTCCTGCCCACACTCCGCCTGCAGACGCGATGTGGACACCGTCAGAGGTGTTTCCGTGTAGATCGCACAGATCGAGATAGAGGGCCTGGCGGAAGTAGTCGACAGCGAGATCTTCGTACCCGACCCCGGCGGCGACAATTGACTGCACGCATGCTGACAATGAGGAATCGCCGGTGGTGATCGGGTCGTAGTAGTCGAAGTTGCGTCGCTTTTGTTCTTTAGAGAAGTGTTCGCCGCGGAGGAACATCGCCAACACGACGTCGGCCTGCTTCAAGACTTGATGCCGGTAGATCACCAGCGGGTGATAGTTGAGCAACAGCGGGTACTTATCGGCGCCGACTCCGTCCCAATCCCACGGTTCGAGGTCAAGGAACTCAGAGTCCTGAGGGTGGATCTCGAGTTCATTGTCGAATGGGATGTACATCGCATCGGCCGCAGCGTCCCACTCGTCGAGCTCACCGATGTCGAGCCCCGTCGAACGCTGTACGTGCGCGAACTGTTCGGGGTTCCACTCGGCAAGGAACCGCACGGTTCGGGCCGCGTAGCGCAGGTTGAAACGCGCCATCACGTTGGTGTAGGTGTTGTCGTTGACGACTGTCGTGTACTCGTCGGGTCCTGTCACGCGGTGAATGTGGAAACTGTCTGAGCCGTTGGTCGCGTAGAAGCCGAGGTCGGCCCAGAGTCGCGCGGTCTCGATCAACATCTCGGCTCCCTCGTGCGCGAGGAACTCGACGTCGCCAGTGGCGTCGAGGTAGCGGCGCAGCGCGAAGACGACAGCGGCGTTGATGTGATACTGCGCGGTGCCGGCCGCATAGTAGGCGGATGCTTCTTCACCGTTGATCGTCCGCCAGGGGTACAGGGCGCCGCGTTCGCTGAGCATCGTGGCGCGTTGGCGGGCAGCATCGAGCATCTTCCAACGGAAACGCATCACCTTGCGGGCCGCCTCGGGGTTGTTGTACGCAAGGAATGGGGCGACGTACACCTCGGTATCCCAGAAATAATGACCGTCATAGCCTCCCGCAGTGACGGCCTTTGCAGCGATTCCCTGTTCGTGTGTGCGCGCCGATGCCTGGGCGAGCTGGAAGAGGTTCCAGCGGAGGGCCTGTTGATCGCCGTCATTGCCCTGCAACTCGATGTCGGACGCTGCCCAGTAATCACCGAGCCACTGGCCTTGTTCGGCGACAAGGCGCGCGCCGCCTTCGTCGGCGGCTCGTCGCAATGTGAGCGCACAGCGATCGGCGAGTTCCTCTGGCGGGACCCCGCGAGAGGTGTGGTAGGACACGAACTTGGTGATCGTCACCGTTTCTCCTGCGTCAGGATGCGCAGTGATCACCGATTTCGCGATGTCGTCCTCGAGCGTCGTTTCGATTCGTGTTTCGCACGAGGCGTCAACGTGGTTCCAGTAGCCGCATGCCAGGGTCATGCCACTGTTGCGGCATCGGTAGCCGAGCACGACGCTGCCCTCTTCGCGTTGCTGGAGCCGTGGCTCAAGCACACGCTCGGTGAACTTGCTCGCCTTGCGGGGATCCTTGCCCTCACCAAGTGCTGCGGAGCGAACGTGGTATTCGTCCTCACCATCTTGGCGATTGAGGAGCTGCGACGACACGACGATGGGGGCAGGCGCGTCGAGTGGAGTGATTTCGATCGTCATCATTGCGAGATGGCGATGGACGAGACTGACGAGGCGAGTCGACGACACCTTCACCCGATTGCCGGACGGCGTACGCCACAGCAGATCGCGTCGCAAGACGCCCTTGCGAAAGTCGATCGACCGCTCGTACTCCGTGAGATCTGCGGTGCCGAGCAGCAGTGGCTCGTCATCGACGTACAGCTTCATCAACTTGCCGTCGGGGACGTTGACGATGGTTTGGCCTGTCGTGGCAAACCCGTATGCCTCCTCGGCGTGCTTGATCGCCCAGGTTTCGTGGAAGCCGTTGAGGAATGTGCCGTGGCTGTGCGCGTTGCGACCTTCTTCGGGGTTGGCGCGCATGCCGAGGTAGCCGTTGCCCACGGCGAACAATGACTCGGTGACCCCGAGGTCGTTGTCGTCGTATTCGGTCTCGACAAGTCGCCACCGATCGACGGGGAAGCGGTGCTGGGGTAGCCCGGTTGGCGTGGGACGGTGCTTCATCATGCGGCTCCATTTCTCACGGCGGCATCATGATCGGCGTGGGGGAGGAGTTCGTTGAGGTCGCTCACGACGAAAGTTGCGCCGCTGTGGAGGAGCGCGTCGACTCCCGCACCGCGATCGACACCGATGACTACGGCGAAGTGGCCTGCCTTTCCGGCAGCGATTCCCGACTTCGCGTCTTCGATCACGACAGTGCGCGCCGGATCGACACCAAGGCGTTCGGCACCCAGCAGATATCCGTCGGGCGCTGGTTTGCCAGCCAGACCCTCGGCTGCGGCGACGATGCCATCGACAACCACATCGAATCGGTCACTCAGGCCCGCAGCAGCGAGCACGGGCACGGCGTTCTTCGACGACGACACAATGGCACTCGGAACGTCCGCTTCGGCGAGCAGGTCGAGCGTGGCCTGAGAGCCGGCGTAGGCGGCGATGCCGTCGCGCCTGAGGATCACGTTGAACAGCTCGTTCTTTCTGTTGCCCATCGCGCAGACGCTGTCGTCGCCGGGCGCATCGTGGGGTGTGCCTTCGGCAAGAGTGACGCCACGTGACGCGAGGAAGTCACGGACACCGTCGTAGCGGGGCTTGCCGTCAACGTGGTGCAGGTAATCGGCCTGTGTGAAGTCGTAGGCGGCGAAGAGTTCGCCCCATGCGTACTCATGAATCTCAGCGGTCGGCGTGATCACTCCGTCGAGGTCAAACAGCGCGCCCGCGTAGTCGGTCCACGTGAAGTTGGACGCCGTCACTCGATCCATTCGCTGAGGCTATGCGCGACCGGCCGCCCGCGTCATGGTGTCTGCTCAGCTGCGCGATCGGTGGCGATGCGCTTCAGGTCCTTGTAGTCGAGTTTGCCGTTGGCAGCGCGGCTGACAGAGTCGATCGTGAAGACCGCTTTTGGTGCTTTATAGGCGGCGAGATGGGCCTTGACATGGTTGCGGAGTTCAGCTGCATCAATCGTTGCGTGAGCGTGCGGCTCGACGAGGGCGTTGATCGCCTCGCCCCACTTGTCGTCGGGAAGCCCAACCACGGCTGCGTCGGCGACTGACGGGTGCAGCTTCAGGCACTCCTCAACTTCTTCGGGGTACACCTTCTCGCCGCCGGTGTTGATGCATTGGCTGCCACGGCCGAGCAACGTGACGGTGCCATCGGCTTCAACGGTCGCATAGTCGCCTGGAATCGAGTATCGGTCGCCATCGATCGTCACGAAGGTCTCCGCTGACTTGGCTTCGTCCTTGTAGTAGCCGACCGGGGTGCGCCCGCGCTGAGCGACGCGGCCGAGTTCGCCGGAGCCGGGCACGACGTCCGTTCCCTCGTCGGTGATCACGCGAGTGTTTGGCCCGAGTTCAAACTTCGCGGTCTTTCCACCCGACTCGGAGGTCGTGGTGTTCGTCGCCATGCCGATCGCCTCGCTCGAGCCCAGCGCATCGACCATGATCAGCCGGTTGTTGTGGCGGAGCAGGCCGTCCTTGCTTTCCTTGGACCACATCACGCCGGACGACACGATGACTCTGAGCGATGAGATGTCCCATCGGTCGGGTTCGGCGTCAAGAGCGCGCAGAATCGGTTTGGCAAAGGCATCACCGACGATCGACGTCGAGTTGACGCCGTACTGCTGCACGGTGTCGAGGAACTCAGCCGGGTCGAAGTGTCGGCCGGTCATCGTCGTGACGCTGCCGCCGACCATCAGATTGCTGATCGCGTTGAAGAGCCCGGTGCCGTGCATAAGCGGCGCTCCCGGCATATTGCGTGGGCCTGGCCGACTCACGCGTTCCTCGATGGCATTGAGGTCCTGTTCGGGCGGCATGCGCTTGCGGTTGTTGGCATCCAGTACACCGAAGAGGTCGTCCTGGCGCCACATTACGCCTTTCGGCATTCCCGTGGTCCCACCGGTGTACAAGAGCATGAGGTGATCGCCGGAACGGCCCCACGGCCCAGCAACGTTGGCGTCACTACCCGATGCTGCCGCGGTCTCGTACGGCGTTGCCCAGTCAGGGCAGGGCCCGGAGGAATCGTCAACCCACAGCCATGTGGAGATCCGAGGTACTCGGTGGCGAATCGCTTCGATCTGGTCGACGAAGGTGCCGTGGAACACGACCGCAGTGACGTCTCCGTTGTCCCAGAGGTAGACGAGTTCGTCCGCTGCGTATCGGTAGTTGGTGTTGACGGTGGCGAAGCCGGCCTTGAACGCCGCGAACGTAGACTCGAGGTACTCCGGACAGTTGTAGAGGTACTGAGCGATCTTGTCCTGCTCGGCGACGTTGGAAGCGTCGAGCAGCGCCTGGGCGACGCCGTTGGCGCGGCGATTCATTTCCGCCCATGAAATCTGTCGACCGCCCTGCTGCTGGGCGAGTGCGTCGCCGAGTTGACCTGCAATGACCTCCCACAGGTCGGCTAGGTTCCAGCCGCTCGCGCTGTCGGGGGCGGTCGCGTCGATAGGTTCGCTCACGTCGGGGGACGGTAACCATCTATGACGGGGGTCCCTGCATCAGACGGTCGTAGGCGGCAGCTACTGGCGAGTGCTCAGACATAGCGCTCCACATCGACTCGATCCACCAGGTGGCACCGGCGTCCCTGTAGGCGCTGGGGGAGTGGTCGGTCCACTGGCCTTCCACCACGACGTCGAAGCTGTCGGAGGTGTCTGGGTGCGCAGCGATCTCAGCTCGAAGCGCGGCCACCTCGTCGAGGTGTGGCTGACGGACTCCACCCTCAGCGTCGGGATCCATGACCTGCGGAATGATGCCGTCCCAGCGAAGTGCACGACGCATCGACTTGTCGCGGCCGAGTGCGCCGACACACCAGATCGGCACTCTGGGTTGCTGCACGGTGTTGCCGAGAGTTGGGAACTCTGTGGACTGGACGGTGTAGTGCGTGCCGCTGTATCCGAATGGTTGGCCTGCCCACAAGCCGCACATGATGTCGAGACACTCGTCCATCAACTCGGAGCGGACCTTCCGGTCGCATTCTTCGCCGAAGGTCTCGAAGCCCGAGTTTGTCGCGCCGAGCCCGACTGACAACGTCACGCGTCCGGTGGACACTCGATCGACGGTGGCGACTTGGCTGGCCAGCTCCCAGGGTCGTCGGCGTGATGGCGGCGTGAGCATGGTGCCCAGTCGGATTTTGGAAGTGCGAATCGCTGCCAGTCCAAGCGAGACACAGGCGTCTGCGCCCCACACCGGCTCCCAGTCAAAGAGGCCATCCCACTGCGGCCGCGGCCGCGAGATCTCCGACGTCGGTTGCGTCGCCCCATGGCACCACGAATCCGAACTTCATGATCGGACCTCCTTCCGTCGACGTTACGTCGTTTGAAGGATGCGTGCCGGAAAAGATGGAACCGCCGGAGGCGACCCCGCGACGTCCGTCCCTGACTCGGTGCGGTGTCGGGATCAGGATCAGACGGCACGAAGTGTTTTGCGTACAGTTCAGTCATGGCCACCCTTGTCGAGCGAGCACACGAACTTCGCCCATTGATCGACGAGCAGGCAGCGGCCAGTGAGCAGGAGCGTCGGCTTGCCGCTCCAGTTGTTGGAGCCCTGACCGATGCGGGGCTGATGAGCATGTGCACACCGTCTGCGTACGGAGGTGCCGAGACCGACCCGGTGACGTTGATCGAGGCGATCGAGGCCGTGGCGATCGGTGATGGAGCTGCTGGGTGGTGTTCGATGATCGCATCGACGACGTCTTCGATGGCCGCGTTCCTGCCAGCGGAGACTGCCCAGACGATCTACGGCGACCCGCAGGTCGTCACCGGCGGCGTGTTCGCACCGAATGGCGTCGGTGCAGCAACCGAGCGGGACAGCGTCGCCGGTTTCGCCGTGACCGGTCAGTGGGCGTGGGGAAGCGGGACGCAGCACTGCGAGTGGGTGCTGGGGGGTGCACGTTGCGACGACGGCACGTTCCGGCTGTGCTGGTTTCCGCACGATGATGTCGACTTTCATGACACCTGGCACACCGGTGGCATGCGTGGGTCAGGGTCGCTCGACTACTCCGTCACCGACGTGTTCGCTCCGGCGAGTTACACGATGCAACCTGGCGTCACTCCGCCAGTCCTTGACACACCGCTGTCTCGTTTCCCGAACTTCACATTGCTTGCAGCCGGGGTCAGCGCCGTTGGGCTCGGAGTGGGTCGACACGCACTTGATGAGCTGAACGACCTTGCTCAGGGGAAAAAGCCGCAGTACTCGTCGCGCACGCTGGCGCAGAACTCGTTCACCCAGATCGAGTTGGCGCGAGCCGAGGCGCAACTCCGCTCGGCGCGGGCCTTCTTGCTCGACGAACTCGGCGCGGCGTGGACCACGATCTCCGAGGGGTCGGCGGTGACGATCGAACAGCGGACCGCGATCCGGCTTGCGGCGACGCACGCAGCCACCGTCGGTGCAACGGTCGCCGATGCGGCGTTCACGCTGGCCGGTGGTACCGCCGTGTACGACACGAGCGTGCTTGGGCGTTGTCTGCGCGATGCTCACGTGGTGACCCAACACATTCAGACCGCGCCGAAGCTGAACGAGAAAATCGGGCAGCTGTTACTCGGTCAGGACACCGACACGTCCATGTTCTGACTGTCCCTGCTGCGCACGGATGCCGACTTCGTCGGTTCCGGCAGCTGCGTTGCCGGCCAGACGTCTTCGGGCTGTCGTCCGAACTCGCTTCGCTCGGATGGCTGGCTCGGCGCTGGGGTCTGGCCGTCCGAACTGGTTTCACGCATCACGCGATGATCGGCACATCGTCGTGTCGTTGGCCAATGATCTGCTCCACATCGGCGCCAAGCCAGTCGAGGCAGGCGGTCATCAGTACCCGTGGATCGATCAGTGGACGGAGGTCGCCATCGAGGAGGTCGGCGGTATCGAGGGCACCGGAGAGGCCCGGCACAATCGAGTTGCCCATCACGAATGACACGCCGGCCGCACCGTGGTCGCAACCGTTGCTGGCGTTCTCGGCGACGCGTCGACCGAACTCGCTGGTGGTCGCGACCAGCACGCCGTCGGCGGCTCCGACCTCGTCGAGTGTCGCCCAGAACTGCGTCAACCCCCGCGCAAGGTCACTGAGGAGATCGGCATGTTGGGCCAGCTGATCGCTATGCGTGTCGAATCCGTTCACCGAGATCGAGACGACACGAGTCCCAACGTCGCCGAGAATCATCTCGGCCGCCACGGCCAGACCGGTGGTGAACGCTCCCAGGGCCGGACCCAGATCGCCTGGCTCGCGTTCGGGGACGCGGGACCGAACCGCGTCGGCGATGGGATCGAACTCCTCGGTCGCTCCGACGGAGTCGACGAACGCCCGTCGCGCCGCCGCAAGCATCGGGTCGTTGGAACCGTGCGAGCTGTCAGCGGGACTGTCACCCAGCGCCCTCATCGACCCGTTGCTGAGCAGCGTCGGGAAGGCGAAGGCATCGACGCCATCGATCACCGTGCCCGGCGCCTTCGCTCCGAGCAAGACGTCGCCGCTGCCGCCGAGCGCGGTCGCTCCGAGGGAGGGGAGTTCGTCTGGCAGCGTGTCGATCCATCGACCGAGCCAGCCGAGTCCGTCGTCCATCCGATCGGCCCGGGCCCATCGGTCGAGCGACACGAAGTGAGAGCGGTCCGGGTCCTCGAAGCCGATCCCCGCAAGCGTGGCCAGCCGACCGGCATCGGCGAGATCGACCAGCGGGGCCAGCGACGGATGAAGACCGTGCGGGCCGAAGTGCTCGCTCATCACCAGGTCGGTTTCGGGCAGAGCGATGGTCGGGCGGAGGTCACGGTAGGCGCCGGTCAGTGGGGGCAGTGTGTTGATCGCGTCGTTGCCGCCCCGCAGTTCGACGAGCACCAGCACGTTGTTGCCGAACGGGGCTGGCTCGGTCGACGACACGGAGGTGACGACTCCTGGCACGGTCGATGTCGTCGTTGGCGATGTGCCGAAGTCGTTCGGGGAGGGAACGACGATGTCGGCCTCGCGAGCAGCGGTGCATCCGGTCGCGAGGACGCCACCGGCGAGGGCAAGGAATCGGCGTCGGGAAATGGTGATCATGCGAGCAAGTTCTCCGGGCTGACGAGCGCGATGGCGAGTCGCGCCGCTGGGTCGGTTGTCGATCGGATGGCCGACATCGTCGATGTGGTGAACGAGTCGCCGAGACCGAGGTGCTGTGCAGCGAGGTCGAAGTCCTCGTCACTCATGGCGATGGCAAGTGGTTCGCTCTGATCGGTCGCTTCGGCGATCGTCGCGGCGAGTCGAGTCCGAGCGACGACGGCGCTCGTTGTGAGCCACTCGACGCCCGCGGGCCACCCCGCAACGCCCGGAGGCAGCAGCGGAACCTGGCCCATGTCGCGGAATGCGCCGCTGCCGCCGCGCTGAAGAGCGCGCAGACCGACACCCGTCGCCCGCGCGCAGATCATCAACCAAGGAATCGGAGCCAACACCATCGAGCCCATTTCGTGCGGCCCGCCGAGGTCTTCGAGACCGAGTTCGAGCGCTCGCACGATCACCGGGTCCAGTCGTTGGTCGCCATCGAGGTACGCCGAACGGAGAGCCTCGATGACGTCGGATGCGGCCGAACCGGTCAGCTCTCCGAGGTACTCGCGCATGATCCGAGTCGCAACGAACGTTGCGTGGCGCTCATGGTCGACGACCGCGCTAATGACCGAGTCGACATCGTCGATGCCGGCGACACCGAGCAGGGTCTGCGGTGTGGCGTCGTGGCGTCGTAGAACGAACTGGGCAAGATTGTCTTCGCGGCGCACAATCCAGCCGGTCAGCGCTCGTGCAGCGGATTGCACGTCGTCCTCGGTGTAGTGCCCCACGCCGAGTGCGAACAGTTCGAGGAGTTCACGCCCGTAGTTCTCATTCGGAGCCTCGGCTGTGGATGTGCGGCCGTCGAGGTAGACGAGCATCGCCGGGTTGGTCGTGATGCTGCGGAGCAAGTCGGGAAACGAGTCGCCGCCGTTGTTCATGAACAACCGGATCTGCTCGACCATCAGCTCCGGGAACCTGACTTTGTCGATTGCGCTGACCAGCCAGCCGTGGAGTAGCAGTGTGCGGCGATCTTGGAATGGCTGTGTTGATCCGTGGAGCGCGCCGATCCAAGCGAGTACCGCGTCGGCACGCCCACCGTCTTGCGGGTCGAGTTCCAAGGCGGCCCACGGGTCTGCGAGCTCGGTGGGAGGAGCCGAGATCGCTGCGAGTTCCGCCGCGGCGCCGCGGGCGACCGCCGCGGCGAGGTCGTCGGGATGGAGGCCGAGACCGGCCCGTCGATGGAGCCATCCGACAGCTCGTTGTTGATTCATGCCTCGATGGTGATCGAGCGAGGTAAGAATTCTGACGGAGACAGGTGGGGGGCAGGTGGGAGACAGGTGGGGGACTGCACGCTCCGGTGCGGGTGGTCCGGGTGACCAACGGTACGTTCGCTGGCATGGGAGTCGACCTCGAAACGATCACTGTCGAACGCGACGGACACGTCGTGCTCGTCACCATCGACCATCCGAAATCGGCGATGAACGCGGTTGACGAACTGCTGCACCGGGAGCTGGCAGAGCTGTTCCGCTACCTGGCCGTCGGTGAAGACGAGCTCATCGCAGGTGCGCGCGCCATCGTGCTCACAGGCCACGGCCCCGCGTTCTCGGTTGGGGGCGACATGTCATGGTTTCCACAGCTCAGCTCACCCGATCGCCTCAATCGGCTGCGGCGCGAAGGCAAGCAAATCATCTGGGATCAGCTCGATATCGAGCCACCGATCATTTGTGCGCTGAACGGCCCAGCGGTCGGACTGGGTGCATCCATCGCACTGATGTGCGATGTGATCGTCATGGCCGACACCGCAACGCTGATCGATCCGCACGTGAAGGTCGGACTGGTCGCGGGCGACGGCGGTGCGGCAATCTGGCCGCTGCTCGTCGGTCCGCTTGCAGCGAAGCGTCATCTGATGCTCGGGCTTCCGCTGGGGGCCGACGAAGCCCTCCGCCTCGGTATCGCTGCCGAGGTGTGCGACCGTGCTGACGTTGCGACGAGCGCCCGACAGTGGGCTGACGACTTGGCAGCGCAACCCCCGCTTGCTGTGCAAGGAACGAAGATCAGCGTCAACCAACAGATCAAACAGGCGTTGCTCACGAGCTTCGACGTGTCGACGGCATTGGAGATGACCTGTTTTCATACGGACGACCATGCTGAAGCGGTGGCTGCGTTTGTCGAGAAGCGTGCGCCTCACTACACAGGTTCCTGAGATGGCCACCGTGAAAACCGCAACCCCTCGGCGGGTCTACGACCTGCTCGATCCCGACTTCTACAGCAGCGACCCACACGATGCCTGGGCGTGGATGCGTACGAACGAGCCGGTGTACCGCGACGACCGCAATGGACTGTGGGGCGTGACGCGACACGCGGATCTCCTCGACGTCGAACGCCGGTCGACGGTGTTCCTCTCTGGTCAGGGATACCGAGCGCTGTGGTCACCGAGCGAGATCAACATGATCGCCCAGGACGACCCGCGTCACCGGCAGCAGCGAATGCTGGTGCAGCCCAACTTCACGAAAAAGTCTGTCGACGACCGCGTCGCCGAGATCGACGAGCTCACGCACGGGCTGATCGATACCGCGCTTGCCGCAGGCGACGAGATGGAAGTCGTCGATGCGCTGTCCGGACAACTGCCGGCGCGACTCACAGCTCGCCTGCTTGGCTTCTCCGAAGACCTCTGGCCCGAAGTGAAGTCCTGGTCGGAGCGTCTGATGCGAACCGACATGCGAGAACGCGACGGCAAGATCTTCCGCGAGTTCTTTGCTGCGAACATGGAGTTCGTCGACGAGCTGCAGAGGGTCGCGATGGACCGGTATGCGAACCCCGCTGACGACCTGATCTCGACGTGGGTGCACTCGACGATCGACGGCGAGCCGCTGTCGCCTGAGGCGATCGTGCACGAGGTCGGCCTCTTCATCTCCGGCGGAGCGGAGACCACACGGACTGCGATCAGCCATGGCCTCCGGGTGTTTGTCGATCACCCCGACCAATGGGATGCAATGGGAGCGGACAGCTCGTTGGTTGCCGGCGGGGTCGAGGAAGTGCTGAGGTGGGTGACGCCGCTCAACAACATGTTCCGACGAGCCGGTGAAGACGCCGTGGTCGGTGGCCAGACGATCGAGCGCGGCGATCGACTGGTGCTGTTGTACCCGTCAGCAAATCGGGACGAGGACGTGTTCCCCGATGCGTTCAGTTTTGATATCGAACGGAGTCCGAACAGCCACGTTGCGTTCGGTTTCGGCACGCACCTCTGCATCGGCACACACGTCGCCCGTGCGACGTTGGCAGCCGTGTTCGGTCAACTCAGCGCTCGGGTGATGAACTTGACCGCGATCACCGAGCCGGACGTCGAATCGAACATCTTCGCTCGCGCTGTCCAGTCGTTCCGGCTCGGCTACGACGTTCGCTGATTGGGTTCGGGCCTGCGATCAGAAGATCGCGCTGGGATCGATGCTGCAACTGACAGCGGCTCGTTCAATCGCTTCGACCACGGCGGTGCTCTCGCTCGTCGACGCCCCGGACGCAAGGCTCGAACCAAGTGTTGGGAGGCCGATGTCGTTCACCACGGCTGTGCCGAGACACGTGGTCTGGCCATCACCCAACACGGTGGGCCGGGATGATGACGAGAGCTGTTCGCCGATGTAGCGCGCCAGATTCGGTGCGGTGCTGATGTCGAAGACCACGGCTGGTGTGGCCCCTTGCGAGGCAGAGAGCGATGTCTCGAGTGTCGTGATCTCGGCAGCCAACGTTTCGTTTTCAACGCGCACGACGGCAAGCGTCGCTTCGGCCTCGTCCGCTCGAGCTGTCGCTGCGGTCGCTTCGGCGGCGTCTGCCTTGGCGGCAGCCAACTCTGCGGCGAGTTGTTCGTTGTCCGCAAGCGCGGTTTCGAGGTTGACTTCGGTCGCTGCGAGCGAGTCCAGCGCATCAGCCGTGCGCTCGGCTTCTTCGGTCGCAGCGGCCTGAGCGGCGTCGCGTTCCGTCGTTGCGGTGTCACGGCTGCTCAGCGCTGAGACCCAGAACAGGGCCAGCACGACTGCGGCAAGAAGCGCGATCGCACCGATGACAGCGAGGATCCGCTGACGTTTGAGGTCGGGTCCGTTCCCGACCGATTTCGGGCGAGTCGGTGGAAGCGGCGTAGAGATCGCCCCGTCGGTGCCCGGCGCTGGAGACGCTGCAGTGGCATCGATGTTCTCGAGCGGGTCTGCCATAGCGTCATCGTATGTGCCGGTCGCATGAGCCTGAGGGATGTCCCCGCTCGGGGTTGAACACGGAGCCTGAGTCGTGGGCGCCAACCTTGCCGACAGCAAGAAACGTCTCAGGGTCGCATGTGACCACGGGCGCATCGTTCGTTCGGTTGTGAAACGTCGATAGCGTGGTTAGCCGTGTCTTCCACCGAAACCCCCCTCACAGATTCGGGCGCCGTCTCGTCGCGTACCGACATCAGAAACCTCGCGATCGTCGCGCACGTCGACCACGGCAAGACCACCCTCGTCGATGCCATGCTGCAGCAGTCCGGTGCCTTCGGCGCACACGAAGAAGTCGTCGAGCGGGTCATGGACTCCGGCGACCTTGAGAAAGAGAAGGGCATCACGATCCTCGCCAAGAACACCTCACTCGTGTGGGACGACAAGGCCAGCGGCGAAAAGATCACGCTCAACATCGTCGACACCCCGGGCCACGCCGACTTCGGTGGCGAAGTCGAGCGTGCCCTGACAATGGTCGACGGCATCGTGCTGCTTGTCGACTCGGCTGAGGGCCCGCTGCCGCAGACTCGCTTCGTCCTCCGCAAGGCACTCGCTCGCGACCTGCCGGTCATCCTGGCAATCAACAAGATCGATCGCCCTGACGCCCGCACCGCCGAGGTCGTCGACGAGGTCTACGAACTCTTCTTCGATCTCGATGCCCGCGAAGACCAGGTCGAGTTCCCCATCGTCTACTGCTCGGGCCGCGACGGCTGGGCGACGCTCGACCTCGACGAAGCCCACGCGATCGTCAAGGGCGAGATCACCGGCAAGGATCTGACGCCGTTCGTCAACGTCCTCCTCGAGAGCATCCCGGCGCCGACCTATACCGAGGGCGCACCGCTGCAGGCGTGGGTCACCAACCTTGACTCCTCGCCGTACCTCGGTCGCCTTGCGCTGCTGCGCATCATGGAAGGCGAGATCAAGAAGGGCCAGTCAGTTGCCTGGTGCAAGGTCGACGGCACGATCGGTCGCGCCAAGATCGCCGAGCTCTTTCTCACCGAGCACCTCGAACGTGTTCCTGTCAATTCCGCTCGTCAGGGCGACCTTGCAGCGATCGCCGGCATCGAGGACATCTTCATCGGTGAGACGCTGGCCGACCTCGAGAACCCAGTTGCGCTCCCGCTCATCACCGTCGATGAGCCTGCGCTGTCGATGACCATCGGCATCAATACCTCGCCGCTCGCAGGCCGCGAAGGCAAGAAGCTCACCGCCCGCCTGGTCAAGGCTCGCCTCGACCAGGAACTCATCGGCAACGTGTCGATCCGGGTGCTGCCGACCGAGCGCCCCGACGCTTGGGAAGTCCAAGCTCGTGGTGAACTGCAGCTGGCGATCCTCGTCGAGCAGATGCGTCGCGAAGGCTTCGAACTGACTGTCGGCAAGCCGATCGTGCTGACGAAAGAGATCGACGGCAAGGTGCACGAGCCTGTTGAGCGTGTCACCATCGATGTCCCCGACGAGTACCTCGGTGCGGTCACGCAGCTGCTCGCGACCCGCAAGGGTCGGATGCAGAACATGGGCGGCTCTGGTTGGGTTCGCCTCGACTACCTCGTGCCGGCCCGTGGCCTCATTGGCTTCCGTACCCAGTTCATGACCGAGACCCGAGGTACTGGCATCATCAGCCACATCTTCGAGGGCTACGAGGAATGGGCCGGCGAGATTCGCGCCCGTGCGCAGGGTGTGCTTGTCAGTGACCGTATGGGCCCTGTGACGAACTACGCGATGATCAACCTTCAGGACCGCTCGGCCATGATGGTCAAGGCTGGCGACGATGTGTACGAGGGCATGATCATCGGAGAGAACTCTCGCGCCGGTGACATGGACGTCAACATCTGCCGTGAGAAGAAGCAGACCAACGTTCGGGCATCGTCCTCCGACGAGACCGTCAAGGTCACCCCGCCGAAACTGCTCTCGCTCGAAGGTGCCCTCGAATTCATCAGCGTCGACGAGTGTGTCGAAGTAACGCCGCACAACATTCGTATTCGGAAGGTGGAGCTCGACCCCACGATCCGCGCCCGTGCAGCCAAGAGGGTCAATAACGAGCTCAAAGCTGAAGCCGAGGCCAAAGGCTGAACTTGGGCTCTCGCCTCCCATCGAAACTGGATGTTGGACGGGTGACCGGGCATACTGCTGGCGTGACAGAGGCGCTCGAGGAATTCGTGGGAGTGCACCCGGAGCTCGCAAGCAAGATCGCTGTGCTCGATGCGCGGTTGAGTGAGCTCGGCAGCGTCGTCGTGGCATTCAGCGGGGGAGCCGACTCGGCGTTTCTCGCAGCCGCTGCCCAGCGTGCACTCGGCACGAAGGGGACGCACTGCGTCACCGCTGTGTCGCCGTCGCTTGCTGGCGATGAAGCCGAAGACTGCCGGCTTCTTGCTGAAGAGTGGGGTCTGCGTTGGACACCAGTCGTCACCCACGAGATGGAGCGCGCCGCGTACCGGCTCAACGACATCGACCGGTGTTTCCACTGCAAGGCCGAGTTGATGGATGTCGTGACGCCGATCGCCGGCATCGCCGAGGCGACGGTTGTGCTCGGTGTGAATGTCGACGATCTGGGTGATCACCGCCCTGGCCAACAGGCAGCAGAGCAGGCCGGCGCCCAGTTTCCGCTGGTCGACGCGGGCTTTACCAAAGCGGACGTTCGAGCCGCGTCGCAGCACTTCGGTCTGCGGACGTGGGACAAGCCGGCGGCAGCGTGCCTGGCATCGCGCATCCCGTACGGCACCGAGGTGTCGGTCGGCATTCTGAGCGGAGTCGACCGAGCCGAAGCAGCGCTGCACCGGCTCGGGTTCGCCCAGGTACGAGTGCGCCACTACGACGACACTGCACGGATCGAAGTCGAACTCGATGACCTCGCTGGCGTCGTTGCTCGGCGGAATGAGGTGGTCGCAGCCGTCCAAGCTGCCGGTTATCGCTACGTCACGCTTGACCTCGAAGGCTTTCGGAGCGGCAACCTCAACGGCTGAAAACGTCACAGGAGGGGGCTGGCCTCATTTGTGACGCGCTGATTGTTCGGGTGCGCGGCTGTTCACCTATCGTCAGCTGCCATGAAGCTCTCCATGCAGATCAGCTACTCGGGCGACTTCCACGCCGACGTCGCCAAGGTTCAAGAACTCGAGAAGGCCGGCCTCGACATCGTGTGGGTGCCTGAGGCATACAGCTTTGACTCGGTCTCGCAGATGGGTTATCTGGCAGCCAAGACCGACACGATCGAAATCGGTGCCGGCATTCTCAACGTCTACTCCCGCACGGCGACGTGCATGGGCCAGACGGCTGCGGGACTCGACTTCGTGTCGAGCGGGCGGTTCGTGCTCGGCCTCGGTGCCTCCGGCCCGCAGGTGGTCGAGGGCTTCCACGGCGTGCCGTACGAAAAGCCGATGCCGCGCATCCGCGATTACATCAACGTGTGTCGGATGGTCACCAAGCGTGAGAAGGTCGTCTACGACGGACCGACCGTCCAGGTGCCGCTGCCCGACGGCCAAGGCACGGGCCTCGGCAAGCCGCTTAAGCTCATCAACCATCCGGTGCGTGAGCATGTCCCGATCTTCTGGGCCAGCCTGATGGGCCTGTCGGTCACGGCAACTGCCGAGCACGCCGACGGGTGGCTGCCGATCTTCTTCGACCCCGAGAAGTTCCACAACGTGTGGGGCGAGGAGTTGAAGAAGGGAACCGCCAAGCGTGACCCGTCGCTGGGTCCGGTCCAGATCTCCGCTGGTGGCATGGTGGCAATCGGTGAGGACCTCGTCGGAGACAAGGCCAACGCCGTGCTCGACATGGCGCGCCCGAGCGTGGCGCTCTACGTCGGCGGCATGGGCGCACGCGACAAAAACTTCTACAACTCGATCATGCAGAAGTACGGCTATGTGGACGAAGCGATCGGCATTCAGGACAACTACCTGTCTGGCGAGAAGGACAAGGCAGCATCGTTGGTGCCCGCCGAGATGCTGGCCAACACCAACCTCGTCGGCCCTGCAAGTTATGTGAAAGAACGCATCGCTGCGTACAAGGAAGCTGGCGTGACTCATCTGTCGGTGAACCCGGTCGGGGCCGACGCCACGGCCACAATCGAGCAGCTCAAAGAACTGCTCGACTGACCGGCGCAACAACATCATCAGGACGACGCGGAGCGACACATGGCCGACACCGACATGACCGTCGAGGAACGCGAGGCATTCCTCGCTGACACACACGTGGGGGTGTTGTCGATTGCCCGCGAGGGCAAAGGTCCACTCGCACTGCCGATCTGGTACCTGTACCGAGATGGGGAAGTGATCCTCTCGATGAATGGGACATCGCTGAAAGCGGACCTGCTCCGCAAGCGCGGGAGGGCGACGCTCACCGCTCAGCAGGAATCGCCGCCCTACCAGTACGTGATGGTCGAAGGGCCGGTCACCGTGAACCACGAAGATCCCGATGTCGCCGAACTGGCGATCCACTATCTCGGACCGGAAATGGGTGCCTGGTACGCAAGGAACAATCCGCCGAATGCGGAGTCAGTCGTTGTCCGGCTCCGCCCGGAGCAGTGGCTGACTGTCGACTACGGCAAGGTGATGTGACCGTCCCCGGTGGGGTGCGAGTCACACCATTCCGCGTAGCCACCAGAGGCTGAGGGCCCAGGCGAGCGCAAGCACGAGAAACGCGCCCAGCGCCCAGCGCCAGGTGAGTTCCTTCACGATCTCGATCTCTTTGCCCAACGTGTCGCCGAGCGACGTCTGGATCTGGTCGTACACAGCGGCGAGTTCGCCGCCGGTTTCTGCCACGAACGCAGCACCACCCGTGGTCTTTGCCACCAGTTCGAGGTCCGCGGGACGGACGGGCACCGGAACTCGGTCGCCGCTGACTGGGTCAGTGATGACACCCGCATCGGTTCCGAACGCGATGGTGAACACGGGCACTCCTGCGTCGGCTGCCTCCTGTGCCCCCTCGGAAGTGAGGCGCCCAACCGTGGTCTCGCCGTCGCTGAGCAACACGATGACACCGGGAGCGACGTCGTCATTCTGATCAGCAGCTTCATCGCCGGAGGCGTCGTCGGCGGAGTTGACGAGTAGGCGAGTCGATATCGACAGCGCGTCTCCGATTGCCGTTGACTCATCGAGTTCCAGGCGGTCGAGGCCGCGGTCGAGTGCGGACCGATCAAGCGTCGGATCGACGGCCACATCGACCACGCCCGAGAACGAGATCAGGCCGACCTCGACATTATTGTCCACCTCGTCGATGAATTCTCTTGCGGCAACGCGCGCCGATTCGAAGCGACTCGGATCGACGTCGTCGGCCTCCATGGAGAGCGACACGTCGAAGGCGACGAGAATCCGCCCTTCGCTCTTGGTCCGCTCGGTGGCGCGATCGACCGGACGGGCGATGGCGATGACCGCCGCTGCCAGTCCGATGAGCTGGAGCACAGCGACGAGATGGCGTCGCCAGTTCGGGCGCTCGGGCACGATCTCGTCGAGGAGATCCATCTGCGTGAAGCGAACGGAAGCCGTGCTGCGCCAGCGCAGCACGGCCACGTAGAGGACCGCCAGCGCAGCGACAATGAGCAGCAGCCGCAGCCGGCCGGGTTCGAGAAAGTCACGACTCATCGCGTGAGCACTCCGCCGCGGACCGCTTGGGTGCGACGACGTTGAACGTGAGCGACGACGCTGCCAAGCCAGTCTCCGTCAGTGGTCAGCTCGATTGTGTCCGCACCGGTCCGACCCAGCTCATCGAGACGTGTCGTTCGCCGCTCGGCCGCGATGGTGATGAACTTGCGCTGCACCGACTCCGTCACTCGCACTTCGCGAGTGCGCCCCGACGCCGGGTCGGTCATCTGGACCAGACCGATCGGTGGGACGTCGTATTCCCGTGGATCGTGCACCGTGATCGCGAGCAGATCGTGACGCAGACTCAATCGGCCGAGCGCTTTCGTCCAATCTGATCCGGCGAAGTCGGAGATGACGGCGACAAACCCTTGGCGTTTTGCCAACGCCCCGACGCGGTAGAGCGCACCCGCCAGGTCGGCCTTTCCGTGGCCGTCAGCAACCGGGGGAGCGGCGAGCGTCGAGAGGATGGCGCGAATCTGGTTCTTGCCAGAACGTGGCGGAACCACGTGGATGTCTGGGCCCGCCACCATCACCGCGCCGACTCGGTTCTGATTCCGAGCAGTGAGAAATCCCACGGCTGCGGTCGCTGCCAACGCGGTCTGGGCCTTGGTGTTGGTGACGGTGCCGAACTGCATCGTTGCGGACGCGTCGACGACGAGCCACGCCGTGAGGTCATGGTCAGCAATCTGCTCGCGGATGTAGGTCTCCTGGGTCCGCGCCGTGACGTTCCAGTCGATCCGGCGGACGTCATCTCCTGGCGCGTAGGGACGTGACTCTCCGGGTTCGGACCCGTGACCCGGAGTGAGTCCCTGATAGTTGCCATGCAGCACGCCATCGAGTCGCCGGCTGATCGTGAGCTCGAGCGTACGGAGGAGCTCGGTGACCGTGTCAGTCGGTGGCCCTTGCGCCCAATGCGTCGGCCGCGCGGGCGAGTCATGGCGGTCGACGGGACGATCGGCCAACGTCAGCTCCGGCCGAAGACGGCGTTCGGCTTGGGCGAGACCCAGTTGGCCGGCACAGTGGCGAGAATGCGTTGGATGATGTGATCGGGGGTGATGTCGCGAGCAAGTGCGTCGTAGGTCAGAAGCAAGCGGTGGCGGAGGATCTCCGGCGCCAAGTCAAAGACGTCTTGTGGCGTCGCGTAGGTGCGTCCACGGAGCATCGCCATCGCCCTCGCCCCCTTGACCAAGTTGAGCGAGGCGCGCGGGCTCGCTCCGAGACCGATCACCGATCCGAGGTCGGCGAGGTTGTAGCGGTCCGGGTAGCGAGTGCACTGCACGACATCGACGGCGTACTGCATCACGGACCGATCGACGAACACTTCATCGGCGCGCGCTTGCAACGCGATGAGTTCGTCGAGATTGATGACTTGATTGGGTGTCGGAGCGGCTGAAGCGACGGCCATCCGGTCGAGGATCGTCATCTCTTCGTCAGCGGTCGGGTGGTCAAGGACGATTTTCATCATGAAGCGATCGCGCTGCGCGTCGGGGAGTTGGTAGACGCCCTCGGACTCGATTGGATTCTGCGTGGCGACGACGAAGAACGGTGGCTCGACCGGGTGCGTGATGCCGCCAATCGTGACCTGCTGTTCGGCCATCACCTCGAGCAACGCCGATTGGACCTTGGCTGGTGCTCGGTTGATCTCGTCAGTCAGTAGGAAGTTGACGAAGACCGGGCCGAGCTCGACGTCGAAGGTCTCCGAACCTGCTCGGTAGATCCGTGTGCCGACGATGTCGGACGGCAGGAGATCAGGGGTGAACTGGATGCGGGCGAACGATCCGCCGACGACGTTGGCCAACGTCTCTGCCGCCAATGTCTTCGCCAGGCCCGGAACCGATTCCAGCAGACAGTGGCCGCGGCATAGGACGCCGACGAGGAGACGCTCGAGCAGCCGCGATTGGCCGACGATCACCTTGCGCAGTTCGAAGAAGATCTTCTCGAATGTCTCGGCCGTGGGCAGATCGTTCATCGGCATGCCGTTGGTGCTGGTCGGGTTCATCTGTTCGGCGGCGGGAGGTCCCGAACTCAATTTGTCCGCCATTTCGGAGTCACTCATTCGGAGAGCAAACTATCTGGCACTGAGGCGTCAGTCCGGTCGCCTGCCTGTCGGCTGGATCGGCGGATACGTTGAACTGATGACGGAGAGCAACCCAGATGGTGTGGTGTCTGTCGGTGACCACTTCGATGCGGTCGAGTTCGAACGCAAAGAACGTGCCGAGCGAGCGGAACGCACCGCAACGTTGAAGCTCTCAGCGATCGAAGCAGGGCGCCGCAAGGGCGGGATCGCAGGTGCAGCGATGGCCGGTGCAATGTTTGCGGTCCAGGAAATCTACGAGGGACCACCCCTTGACGCTGACATCGTCGAAGTGGCAGAAAGTCCAGATGAACCCGGTGACATCGACACTGACGGCATCGAAGTGACTGTGGGAGGTGTCGACGTGTGGGCACCGCCACCCGGTGGCACCGCTGACTCGCGGGAGACCTGAGTCGGTGCATCGTCCGCCGCGGCCTGGCGAGTGGCGGTCGAGCTGGAGGCTGTCGAGCTGGAAGAGTGCGTTGCTGGCGATGCACGGTCACGCACGACTCGCTCGACCGCTCGTATCCTGCCCGCTGTGAGCAGCACGGCCGACACCGCGAACCTTGCAACAGATGTCCTGATCGTCGGTGGTGGGCCTGCGGGTTCGGCTGCCGCCATCGAACTCGCTCGGTCGGGTCGGTCGGTCGTGTTGATCGATCGGGCGACGTTCCCGCGAGACAAATGCTGTGGTGATGGTCTGACGACTTTGGCGTTGCGCGAACTCGAACATCTCGACTTCGATCCCGCTTCTGTCGTCGACTGGTTCGACGTCGCAGGCGCATCGTTACGGTCCCCGTCTGGCCGCTCTGTCGAGGTCCCCCTCACTGGTCCCGGCCGATACGCCGCGGTGGCGCCGCGGCTCCAGCTCGACAACGCGCTCGTCGAGCTTGCCCGCAATGCGGGTGTTGAGGTGCGCGATGGCGTCGCCTTCGGATCGATCGAACAGCACGACGACCATGTGGTTGTCGCCACTGATGGCCTGAGCATCCGAGCCCGGTACGTCATCGCCGCCGATGGAATGTGGAGTCCAGTTCGCAAGTCGCTTGGGCTCAACGAATCCGGATATCTGGGCGAGTGGCATGGATTTCGGCAGTACGCCAGCGGCGTGACCGGAACAGCGTCGACTCAGCTGCACGTGTGGTTCGAGGAAGATCTGTTGCCCGGCTATGCATGGTCGTTTCCCCTTCCGAACGGCCGGGTGAACATCGGTTTCGGAGTGCTGCGCGACGGCGTTCGCAAAACCAAGGACATGAAGGCACTGTGGCTCGATCTGCTCCAGCGGCCCCACGTGGTCGAGGCGCTCGGTGTCGGCTTCGAGCTAGAGGACCGGCACACGGCCTGGCCGATTCCTGCGCGGATCGATGAGGCGGTGCTCGCTTGTGGTCGTGTCATTTTCACCGGAGACGCTGCCATGGCGACCGATGTGATGACCGGCGAAGGCATCGGACAGGCGCTGCTCACCGGTCGACTGGCGGCCGAGGCGGTCATCGCAGGGGGTGCGATGCAGCCCGACGTCGCCGCAGGCATCTACGAACGCGAAGTTCAGCACCATCTACGCGCCGACCACAAGATGTCACTCGCCCTCGGGAAGGTGCTGGCGAAGCCATGGGGCGCCCGCGGAGCAATCCGGGTGGTTGCAGCGAGTGGGGCCTGGGGCCAACGCAACTTCGCTCGGTGGATGTTCGAAGATGAACCGCGGGCGGTCGTGCTGACGCCCAGCCGCTGGCACCGAGACTTTCTCAAACGGCCCGGCGCCACGCTCTGAACCGTCGCGGCCCGGGAAAGAGACAGTCCGGTTCGGGCCGCTCGCGTTGATGTTCGTACGTTGTGGGCATGGCACGACTCTGTGAAGGCAAGATCGCAATCGTCACCGGTGCAGGCCGGGGTATTGGGCGCGAGCATGCGCTGAGCCTTGCCCGGCACGGTGCGAAGGTTGTCGTCAACGACCTGGGTGGTGCACGGGACGGGACCGGCGACGATGTTTCTCCTGCCCAGCAAGTCGTCGACGAGATCGTGGCCGGCGGTGGCGCGGCGGTCGTCAATGCCGACAACGTCGCCGACTGGGACGGTGCACAGCGCATGGTTGAGACCGCAATCGAGACCTTTGGAGGTCTCGACGCCGTGGTCAACAACGCCGGGATTCTGCGCGACCGCATGCTTGCCAACATGACCGAAGATGAGTGGGACGCCGTCATCAACGTGCACCTCAAGGGAACCTTTGCTCCCGCTCGTCACGCTGCCGCGTACTGGCGTGAACGGTCGAAGGCCGGCGACGAGGTGGCCGGTCGCATCATCAACACCACCTCGGTGTCGGGCATCTACGGCAATGTCGGCCAGTCGAACTACGGCGCGGCAAAGGCGGGTATCGCTTCGTTTACCCAGATCACGGCGATGGAACTCGCTCGCTATGGCGTCACGGTCAACGCGGTGGCGCCGGTTGCGCTGACGCGGATGACCGAAGATCTCGGCCCAGCCCCGGAGACGCCCGATGAGGCCGAGGCGCGGTCGCCGAAGTGGATCGCGCCGATCGTCACGTGGCTCGTTTCCGACGAAGCTGCTGGCGTCACCGGTCGAGTGTTCGAGGCGTCCGGCGAGTTTCTCGCGGTCGCCGAAGGCTGGGTCCGCGGTCCGAGCACGGCGCCGGTCGACGATCCAGAGGCGCTCGGCGAGATCGTCCAGTCCTTGCTCGCTGATGCGCGTGGACGTACTGGCATGAACGGCAAGCCCGTCGAGCGCTGACTCGCCAGTGCCGGCTGGCCTCGACCCCGAAGTAGCTGAGTGACACCCGATCCATATGAAGGAGCACCACCATGCCGTTGAATCCTGATGCAGTCGGCTCAAAGAGCGAGCCGGCCGAAGTGAGTTGGACGTCGAAGGATGCGCTGCTCTACGCGGTCGGCATCGGTGCGGGCCACGAGGAACTCGCGTTCACCACCGAGAACAGCAACGAGATCCCCCAACTGGTGTTTCCGACCTTTCCCGTCGTCATCGGGTGGGGACGCGGTTCGGCGATGGGGGCAATCGGCACGTTCAACCCTGCGCTGCTCGTTCACGGGCAGCAGTCGGTCACGCTGCACCGTCCGATTCCTGTCGCTGGGACCGTGACACTGACGAGTGAGATCACTGGCATGTACGACAAGGGCAAGGCAGCGGTGGTGGTGTCGGAGACCACAGCACTGATGGACGGCGAGCCGCTCTACACGAATACCGGGTCGTCGTTCATGCGCGGAGAGGGTGGCTGGGGTGGCGACCGCGGGCCGTCTGGGCCCAAGAACGTTCCACCAGAGCGGTCAGCGGACCATGAGGTCACCTATGTCACCGACCGCGACCAAGCGTTCGTCTACCGCTTGTCCGGCGACCGGAACCCGCTGCACACCGATCCGGCCTTCGCCGCAATGGGAGGTTTTGACACGCCGATCCTCCATGGGCTCTGCTCCTACGGGTTTACTGGTCGGGCGCTGCTGCACGCGGTCTGCGGAAGCGACCCGGCGAACTTCCGCCACATCGAGGGGCGCTTTGCCTCTCCCGTCATTCCTGGAGACGCACTGACGATCCGGACGTGGTCGATCGGCGACGGAAAATCCCTGTTCACCACCAGCGCGACGCCCACGGCGGGCGGCGAAGAACGCATTGTCATCGACCAGGGCCTCCTTCGCCACGCCTGATGGCGGCGTGGCGCCGACGACGTGGTGCCAGGCACCAAGTCGTCTCAGCGGCAGAGGGCGACGAGGTGCTCGACGATTGAGCCGAGGGCGATGTCTTCGCGCTCGCCTGACTTGCGGTCCTTGACCTCGATGGTCGGGTTCTCTTCGTCGGCAATGCCGCGACCGACGACCACGATCGTTGGGACGCCGATGAGCTCAGCGTCCTTGAACTTCACGCCGAGCGACGCCTTGCTGCGATCGTCGAGCAGCACGCGCAGGCCAGCTGCTTCGAGTGACGTGGTGAGTTCCTCGGCAGCTGGGACCTGAGGGCTGCCGTCTTTGCCCGCAATGATGACGTGCACATCGGCTGGGGCG
>ERZ891134.306-NODE-306-length-42457-cov-42.890831_pt1 | contig 42457 bp, 39 predicted proteins | sample MGYA00520888_ERZ891134 | MGnify/ENA primary metagenome ERZ891134 (study PRJEB32303, sample SAMEA104408692) | aquatic metagenome | biome: Brackish water; feature: Coastal; material: water | place: Baltic Sea | collected 2014-10-23 | depth 10 m ... | reverse complement strand
AACCAAATACAAATCCTCTTAATATTCCATATTCCTCTATAAGTTCTTCTAAAAAATGAAGAAATTCTGGTAATTCATGTGCGTGTTCCATTAGTTACATCTCCTACATACTGTTGAGACTTCAATCTGAAAATCGTTGAAGTCATATTTTTTGATTGGGTTTTTTTTAAATATTGTTTCAAATAGTTCTGATTTAAGCTCTTCTGTGTCTCCACAATCTCTACAAATAGCTATAGACGGATTATGCTTAACATGCTCATGACTACACAATACATAGGTCTTATTTTGATTAGATTTATGTATCTTATCTTCTTCAATTAGTTTTTTTAAAGATCTGTAAACAGCCATTGGCTGTATCTTTTTAAATTTTTGAAATTTATCTAATATTTCATAAGCAGTTAAATGCTTTTTAGATTTCTTAATTATATCAAAAACCATGTCGTTATTATTCATTATGTGATGTTATAACATAACACTTTTTCATGTCAATACCTTAGTAATAAAGGTTATTGTTTGTTCTACAATTGTAATAAATTCCTAAAAAAACTTATATATAAAGAGGAACATGTTTATAAAAAAATATCTTAAATGGATCAGTACTGCTTTAGTATTAACTGGAATATTATTAACTAATTTAAATATCTACCCTATTAACATCTACTTCCATGGTCTTGGAGTTATTGGTTGGACAATAGCTGGTTTTATATCAAAAGATAAAGCTATATTAACAAACTTTGGGTTACAGATACCATTATTTTTAATAGGAATTTATAAAATTATATTTTAGGATTAATTGAATAGAACAAGCTGTATCTTATATCTTTATGTAGCTGTATTAATATTATTTAGTACGACCATACACATCTTGAAACCTGACAATATCACTTTCTTTTAATATTGATCCAACTTGTGCTTCAATAATTTTAACAGGCTTGGTGCCTTTATTTTCAATTCTATGAATTGCTTCTAATGGAATGAATATATGATCATTTTTTTTTCTAGAAAAACTATCTTTATTAAGTGTAATTTTAGGCGTTCCTTGAGTTACAAACCAATGTTCTGATCGATGATGATGTTTTTGTAAACTTAAAATACCATTAGGTTTAACAAATAGTTCTTTGATTAAAAAACCTTTACCTTCGAATAAATTAACGTATCTACCCCAAGGTCTATAATAAACATTTTTTTTCTTATAATATTTATTCTTATTTTTATCATACATTTTTAAGATCTCTTTCCAGCTGCCAAGATCTGACCAAGGAATGTCTAATTTAATAGCATTAATTTGCTTGGTTTTTTCTAAAATTGCATAATCAAAAGATTTTGCTGTAGCTTTTTCAAATGAAGCTTTATTTAAGTAATAAGTGTTATCTTTAAGTTTAGCTTTTGAAACAGCATTAAGACAATTTTTATATATTGTTGGTTGGTATTTTTTAAAGTTATTTATTATTGAGTCTTTTCTCAAAAAAAACATACCGGAATTCCAATAACCATTTTGCTTAATGACTTGTTTAGCTTTAGCTTCTTTAGGTTTTTCAATAAATTTTGTTACTTTATTAATATTTCCTTTAACTTTTTTTGTTAAAAAATAACCATATTCACTTGATGGTGATGTTGGTTTAATTCCAAAGATGAATATATTTTGGTCTGTTAAATTAGTTTTATTCTTATTAATAGCTTTATTAAAAATGCTTGTTTTTTCAATTAAATGATCTGCTGCAAAAAACATTAAGGGTTGTTCATTTGGAATATCTTTAATTAATGCTGATGCAAGAATTGCTGGTGCTGTATTTCTTTTTGCAGGCTCTAAAACAATTTTATATCTACTTATCTTATGTTTCTTAAGATGTTTTTTAACTTCTTTTAAATATTTAAGATTTGTACTTATGATAGGTGCATCAAAAGTTGAAGATTTAACTCTATCAAGAGTTTTTCCTAATAAAGTCCAATTACCAAAATCAATAAATTGTTTAGCTTGATGATTTTTAGAATTAGGCCAAAGTCTAGTTCCTGCTCCGCCACATAAAATAACGGGTCTAATTTTCATTAAATATCAGCGTAAACTTTTACTTCTTTTCTTTTACCAGGATGTGTTGGTGCACCTAAATATGCAGGACCTACTGTTTGAGCGTACTTCCAAATAGTACCAGATCCAAAACTTGATTTTTTTGCTTTCCACTTTTTATGTCTTGTGGCTAATTGTGATTTAGTTAATCTAACGTTAATAGTCCCTTTTTTAGCATCTATATCAATTACATCACCATTACGTAAAAGAGCTAAAGGGCCGCCTAAGGCCGCCTCAGGGCCAACATGACCCACACAAAAGCCCCTCGTGGCACCTGAAAACCTTCCATCAGTAATTAAGGCAACCTTCTCACCCATACCTTGTCCATAAATAGCACCCGTTGTTGAAAGCATTTCTCTCATACCAGGACCACCAACTGGGCCTTCATAACGAATGATTATTACATCACCTGCTTTATATTTTTTATTTTGCACACAAGCCATTGCAGCTTCTTCATTATCAAAACATCTAGCTTTTCCAGTGAATTGTAATTTCTTTAAACCAGCAATTTTAACAATTCCACCATCAGGGGCTAAGTTACCTTTAAGGCCAACAACTCCTCCATCTGGTGATAAGGGATTATCATAAGCTCTTAAAACTTTTTGCTTAGGATTAAATTTAATATTTTTTAAATTTTGTTTCATCGTTTTTCCAGTAACAGTCATGCAATCACCATGAATAAAACCACCATCAAAAAGAGTTTTTAATAACATAGGAACTCCACCAGCTAACCACATATCTTTTGCAACATATTTTCCACCTGGTTTTAAGTCAGCAAGATAAGGGGTTTTTTTAAATATTTTAGCTACATCCATTAAATCAAACTTAATTCCAATTTCATTAGCAATAGCTGGTAAGTGTAAAGCAGCATTCGTTGATCCACCAGTAGCCGCAACAATTGTTGCAGCATTTTCTAAAGATTTTTTTGTAACAATATCTCTTGGACGAATATTTTTTTGTAATAAATTCATTACAGTCTTTCCACTCAATAATGCATACTTATCACGTTCTTCGTATGGAGCAGGTGTTCCAGCTGAATAAGGTAATGCTAAACCAATAGCTTCAGAAACGCAGGCCATAGTATTTGCAGTAAATTGACCTCCACATGCACCAGCACTTGGACATGCAACCAATTCTAATTTTCTTAATTCTTTAGCTGACATTTGTCCTGCAGAATGTTTTCCAACAGCTTCAAAAACATCAACAACAGTTACATCTTTTCCTTTGTATTGACCTGGAAGTATTGAGCCACCATAAATAAATACACTTGGGACATTTAATCTAACCATTGCCATCATTAAAGCAGGTAAAGATTTATCACATCCTGCAATACCAACTAATGCATCATAACAATGACCACGCACAGTAAGTTCAGTTGAGTCTGCAATTACTTCACGAGAAATTAAAGACGACTTCATTCCCTCATGACCCATTGCAATGCCATCAGTTACAGTTATTGTACAAAATTCTCTAGGAGTTCCACCTGAAGCTCTAACACCTTTTTTAACTGATTGAGCTTGTCTCATTAAAGCAATATTACAAGGAGCAGCTTCATTCCAAGTTGACACAACACCAACAAAAGGTTTTGCTACATCTTTTTCCGTTTCACCCATCGCATAGTAAAATGATCTATGTGGAGCTCTATCAGCGCCTAATGAAGTATGTCTGCTTGGTAATTTCTTTTTATTAAATTTTGCCATTATATACCCTTTATAGTTATTGATATTCTCTCAACATCATTTTTTAAATTATTATAATTAGTTTTTTCCTGATCAACAATATCTTTTGGTGCTCTATCAACAAAGCTTTTATTAGCTAATCTTTCTGATATCTTATTCATTTCCTCTTGGTATTTATCTTGTCTTGTAGTTAAGTTTTTTTTAATTAGTTTTAAATCAACATCTTCATCAAAATATACTTTAAACAGATCTCCAGAAACCATTAATGTAGCCGCTGGTTTATCTAAATCTTTATTATGTAAATTTCTAATACGACCAAGTTTTTTAAGAATAATTTCATTATCAATAAAAAATGATTGCTCTTTTTTACTAACAGTTTCTATTGAAATATCTATAAATGACCCAGGGCTTACACTTAATTCATTTTTAAACGATCTTAATTCTGAGACTATACTTATAATCTTCTTTACTTGATTATTAGATGAATCACTTTCAAGCTCTCCAGAAGGCCAATTAGCTAACATTAAAAAATCTTTACCTGAGTTATCAAATTTATTATTTAGCCAAATTTCTTCAGTCACGAAAGGAATAAATGGATGTAATATTATTAATATTTGTCTGAACACATAAGCAGATACCTGTCTTACTTCATCTTTTGCTTTTTCATCTTCTGAAAATAGGATTGTTTTAGATAGCTCTAAATACCAATCACAATAAGAGTGCCAAGTGAATTGATAAGCGTTTTTTGCAGCTTCATCAAACCTGTAATCTTTTAAATTTTTTTCAATTTTATTTTTAGTTTCTATAAGTTCAGAATAGATCCATTTATTAATATTAATTGATAAACTTGGTTTTTCATCAATTTTAGAAAAATTACAATTATTAGTAATTAAAAAATTATTTGCATTCCATAATTTATTTAAAAAATTTCTATAACCTTTAACTCTATCTTCAGAAAGTTTTACATCTGTTCCAGGTGATGCCATTGAAAGTAAAGTAAATCTTAAAGCATCTGCACTATATTTTTCAATCAAATCTAAAGGGTTAATTACGTTTCCTTTAGATTTAGACATTTTCTGTCCTTTCTCATCTTTAACAAGGGCGTGAACATAAACGTCTTTAAAAGGTTCTTTGTCTAGAAACTCCATTCCAAACATAATCATTCGAGCTACCCAGAAAAATATAATATCAAACCCTGTAACAAGTACTGATGTAGGGTAAAATTTATCAACATATTCTTTATCGTCAGGCCACCCTAATGTAGCAAAAGGCCATAAGCCTGATGAAAACCAGGTATCTAATACATCTGGATCACGAATTAAATCTACTTCTTTATTATAAAATTTTTTGGCTTCAGCTTTTGCTTCGTCTTCATTTATTGCAACGAAGATTTTTTTATCTGGCCCATACCATGCTGGTATTTGATGTCCCCACCAAAGCTGTCTTGAGATACACCATGGCTCAATATTGTTCATCCATTGAAAATAGGTTTTTGACCAATTAGTAGGAAAAAAATTAGTTTTTTTAGAGTTAACTATATCTTTAGCTTTAACTGATAATTTTTTTGCATCTACAAACCATTGTTCTGTTAAAAAAGGTTCAATTATCGAGTTAGATCTATCTCCATAGGGAACTTTATTCTTTATATTTTCTTCCTTAACAAAGAATTCTTTTTCTTTAAGTTCTTTTAAAATTCTTTTTCTAGCTTCAAATCTATCAAGGCCAATATATTCTTTGGGAGCATTATCATTAACTTTACCACCTTCAGTAAAAATATTTATGATTTCTAAATTATTTCTTTGTCCAACTTGATAGTCATTAAAATCATGAGCAGGCGTTATTTTTAAAGCACCAGTTCCCATTTCTGGATCAGCATAATCATCTTTAATGATTTTTATTTTTCTTCCAACAATTGGAACTGTTACAAATTTATCAACTAAATGTTTAAATCGATCATCTTTAGGATTTACAGCGATGGCTGTATCACCCAACATAGTTTCAGGTCTAGTTGTGGCTATAGTTATAAAATCACTAGAACCTTCAATTGGATATTGAATGTAATAAATTTTAGAATTAACTTCTCTTTGATCAACTTCTAAGTCAGATATTGCAGTTTTTAAAACTGTATCCCAATTAACTAGTTTTTTATCCTTATAGATTAAACCTTTTTTATGAAGCTCTACAAAAACTTTTAAAACTGATTTTGAAAGGTTTTCATCCATTGTAAAAGCATTTCTCGACCAATCACAAGAGCAGCCTAATTTTTTTAGTTGATTTAAAATGATATCACCATGCTCTTCTTTCCATTCCCAAACCTTTTCTATAAATTTTTCCCTTCCAATTTGATTTTTATCAATACCTTCAGTCGTTAATTTTTTCTCAACTAAAGCCTGTGTAGCAATACCTGCGTGATCTGTTCCTGGTTGCCATAAGGTTTCGTAATTATTCATACGGTGGTATCTAACCAAAAGATCTTGAATTGAATTATTCAAAGCGTGCCCCATATGAAGGCTACCTGTTACATTGGGTGGAGGTATAACCACTGAAAATTGTTTCTTATTTTTAGTGGGTTTAAATAAATTATTTTTTTCCCAATAAGAATAAATCTTATCTTCAACATCTGTATGTATGTATTTGTCGTTACTCATAGGTGATAATAAGTTTATAATTTAATAATATGATTTAACAATAATCATTTTGAAAGCTTATTTGGTAGACTAATTTTATATATTTAATATATAAAAGGCTCTCTATTTGTTTTAAATTGAGATGAAAAGGCATCGTGGCGGAATGGTTACGCAGAGGATTGCAAATCCTTGTATCCCAGTTCGATTCTGGGCGTGGCCTCCAAAAAATTGGTTGTTTTATTTTTTTAAAAAAAGTATGTTGCCTTTTATTCCTCGGTAGCTCAGTTGGTAGAGCAGTTGACTGTTAATCAATTGGTCGCAGGTTCGAGTCCTGCCCGAGGAGCCAAAAAAAATTACTTTCTTTGTTATTGATAAATCTTATTAAATAGAACTTAAAATTATTAGTTTATTTATATGAAAATATTTAAAATTATTAGGGTCTTAAACTATGATTTATATTAGCCTACTTTTGAAACTCCAATATTTGAAATTTGTAAAGATTTACTAAATTTTAGTTTTTGATCGTTACTAAGTTCAGAATATAATTTAACTAAAAAATTATAATTTACATTCATGTGACCTTCTTGAGATCTTTCTAGATTTATTAAATATTCTGAAAAATCTTCAAAAAAATAATTTACTGGAACTTTTAAATAATTTGCTAATTGAAGAAGTCTTATTGAGCTAACTCCATTAGTTCCTTTTTCGTATTTTTGAATTTGTTGAAATGTAACGTTAATTGCTTTTGCAACTTTTGTTTGCGTGAGACCTAAAGCTAATCTTCTTAGCTTTAATTTATTACCTAAATGTTTGTTAAAATTATCTTCCATTAAGACCCCTCTTAAAGTTTGTTTTTAAAATCGTATTGAACTAATTTTTGACTATTATCGCAACACAAAAATTTTTTTATTTTTGAAAATTAGGTGCAAAAAAACAAAATGTGTCAAGAGTTTAAAAAGTAAAATTTATATATAAAATTGTTTAGATATGAGCCTTTAAAAGACTTATAAAATTTGGCTTAAAAAAAGTTTAGTACGATCATTTTTGGGATTGGCAAAGAAGTCTTTTGTTGTGGCCTTTTCAACGATCATTCCTTCATCCATAAAAATCATTTGATCAGCTACCTCTTTAGCAAAGCCCATCTCATGAGTTACAACAATCATCGTCATACCTTGTTTTGCTAAATTAACCATAACATCTAGTACTTCTTTAATCATTTCAGGATCTAATGCTGATGTAGGCTCATCAAATAACATAATTTTAGGTTCCATACAAAGTGCTCTGGCAATAGCAACTCTTTGTTGCTGTCCGCCTGATAATTGACCAGGAAACTTTTGGGCTTGATCTAAAATTTGTACTTTTTCAAGGTGTTCTAAAGCTAATTGTTCTGCTTCTTTTTTTGGCATTTTCTTAACCCAAATTGGAGCTAACGTACAATTGTCTAAAATAGATAAATGAGGAAATAAATTAAATTGTTGGAAAACCATTCCAACTTCAGCTCTAACTTGTTCTATATTTTTTGTATCTTCTGAAATTTCAGTGCCATCAACAATGATTGATCCTTTTTGATGCTCTTCTAGTCTATTAATACATCTAATTAGTGTAGATTTTCCAGATCCAGATGGTCCACACACAACAATTTTTTCTTTAGGTTTAACTTCAAGATTTATTTCTTTTAATACTTGAAAGTCCCCAAACCACTTGTTTACATTTTGAATTTGAATAATTGAATCTGACATAATTTATCTATCTGTTTTATATTTTAATTCTAATTTCTGGCTATATTTACTCATACTATAACAAATAATCCAGAATATTATTCCAGCAAATACATATCCCTCCATTGAAAATCCTAGCCATTCAGGATTAGTTTTAGCTAAATTTAACATACCAACTACCTCTAAAAGACCTACTACAAAAATTAGTGGTGTATCTTTTACAAGTGCTAAGAATGTATTCGCAATTCCTGGAATTACTAATTTTAAAGCTTGTGGAAGAATAACAAAAATATGAAGTTTCCAGTAACCCATCCCAAGTGATTTAGCTGCATCATACTGGCCACGTGGAAGTGCTTGTAATCCTCCCCTTATAACTTCAGCTGTATAAGCTGCTTCAAATAAAGTAATTGCTACAACAACTCTAATTAGTTTATCGACATATGTTCCATCAGGTAAAAACATTGGAAACATTACAGCTGACATAAATAAAACTGTAATTAAAGGAACACCTCTCCAAAATTCAATGAATGAAAGAGATGAATATTTAACAACAGGTAAATCAGATCTTCTACCAAGAGCCAACATCATGCCAATTGGAAAACAAAAAATTAATGAGAAAAAAGAAACTATAAAAGTTAAAGATAAGCCACCCCACGCACCTGTTTCAACCCACTCTAGTCCAAAAGAACCTCCTGAAATCAAATAGTAGATTAAGATAAAAGAAATAATTGGTAATATAAGGGTGTAATAAAGAGAAAGATAATTTCTAAATTTAGCAGGTACAAAAAATCCAGCTGCCATAAAGGCTAATACAGCAACAAATGTTACATTAATTCTCCATTGTTCTGCATTAGGATACATTCCATACATAAATCTATTAAACCAAACTTTGATATAAACCCAACAAGCACCACCACCTGTACACGCTTCTTTAGTGTCACCAGAAATATTAGCATCAAAAATGAACCAATTTAATAATGGAGGAAGTGAAAATATTATAAGAAAAATAATACACAAACTTAAAGCTGCGTTAAAATTACTTGGGTTAATATTTTTATTAAGGCTATCTAAAAATTTAATACCTGAAAATTCAATTCTAATAAAATGAAGACCAATTACCCCAAAGATTAAGGGAGTAAAAAAGTTAATAAACCTAGGTAAGAAAGAGGTAATATTTGTACCTAAGAAATTATTTAAACAAAAATCAAAAATACCTAAGAAAAAAAATAAAATCCCAATAATCAGAGAGGTATTTCTATTTATTTGAATTTTAGATTTTGATAAATCAAGATTTTTTGAATTCATTATTTTTCCTTTATCGCTATTCTTTGGTTGTACCAATTCATTAATAATGAAATTGCTATACTAATAGTTAAATATGTAGCCATTGTAATACCAACAATTTCAATTGCTTTTCCTGTTTGCATCATAGCAGTACCCGCAAAAACCAAAACTAGATCTGGATAAGCAATTGCTGCTGCTAAAGAAGAGTTTTTGGTTAAATTTAAGTATTGATTAGTAGTAGGTGGTATAATTATTCTTAACGCTTGAGGCATAATTACTAATTTCAAAACTTGGCTTGGTGTTAAACCAATTGATGCAGCAGCTTCTTTTTGCCCTTTACCAATACCTTGAATACCTGCTCTTACATTTTCTGCAATAAAAGTTGCCGTATAGAGAGTTAAGGCTAAAGTTAACGCAATTAGCTCAGGTGGTATACCCATGCCCCCATCAAATGTGTAAGAAGATTGTGACATTTTTCTTAATTCTGGAAAGCTAAAAGATAAATCAACACCACCTACTAAAAATGTTAACAGTGGTAGACCTATAAAAATAGCTAATGAGATAATTAATACAGGCAACTGTTTTCCCTCTTGTTCTTGTTTCTTTTTTGCAAATTTGACAAAAAAGAAAATTAAAATCATTGCCACAATTAACGTTGTAAAAAAAATATCGAAATTTGTCCAAATTGGAGCTGGCGTATAAAGTCCCTTTATGGTCATAAAAGATGAACCTAATAATAATGTAGCATCCTGAGGCATTGGCAGAGCTCTTAGAGCTGCAAAATACCAAAAGAAAATCTGTAATAATAATGGAACATTTCTAAAGAATTCTATGTAAAAAGAAGCAGTTTTTCTAATCAAATAATTTGGGGATAATCTTGCAACACCAACAATAAGACCCAATAATGTAGCTAAAATAATTCCAATGAAAGCTACTAAGAGTGTATTTAATAATCCAACAAGATATGCTCTTGCATAAGAGTGTGACCCATCATAATCAATTAAAGAAAATTGTATATCAAATGAAGCTTCTTGGGTTAAAAAACCAAAACCAAACTGAATACCTCTTGTATCCATGTTCTCTTGAGCATTCATGGTAAAGAAACCAAATATTAAAACTATAAATAATAATGTTAATAGTTGAGGTAAGATTCTTTTTAATTTCATTTGATGAGTATTATAAAAAAAGGGCTAGATAAATCTAGCCCTTTTTATGTTTTGTTAGATAATAATTATCTTGCTGGTGGTACGTATAGTAGTCCACCTTTAGTCCAAATTTGGTTTGGACCTCTGTCAGGTAAAATACCAGTATCAGCGATATTTCTCTTGTAGCTTTCTCCATAATTACCAACTTGTTTGATAATTCTTAAGCTCCAATCGTTATCTAAACCAAATGCTGCACCTAATTCACCTTCAGAACCAACAAGTCTTTTGATTTGTGGGTTTTCAGAAGTTTTCATCATGTCAGCGTTTGCAGAGTTAATACCGTACTCTTCAGCTTCGATCATTACGTTTAGTGACCATCTTACGATGTCTTCCCAAACTGCATCACCTTGACGTACAACAGGTCCTAGAGGCTCTTTAGAAATAGTCTCTGGTAACACTACGTGATCATCAGGGTTAGTCATTTTTGTTCTTTGTGCTGCTAGACCAGATTTGTCAGTTGTGTAAGTATCACATCTGCCTGAGTCATAAGCTGCAACAACTTCATCAGCTTTTTCAAAAGCAACTGGCTCATAAGAAATTCCTTTTGAATTAAAGAAGTCTCTCATGTTTAGTTCAGTTGTAGTACCAATGTTAGTACATGCTGAAATTCCATTTTTGAATTGGCTCGTAGAAGTAATTCCTGAGTCTTTTCTTACCATGAAACCTTGGCCATCGTAGAAGTTAACTCCAACGAATGTTAAACCAATGTCAGCATCTCTAGAAAGAGTCCAAGTTGTGTTTCTTGATAAGATATCAATCTCACCAGAAGTTAGAGCTGTAAATCTTTCTTTAGCACTTAGTGGAGTGAACTTAACTTTGTTCGCATCACCTAATACTGCAGCAGCAACCGCTCTACATACATCAACGTCAACACCAGTCCAATTTCCAGCAGCGTCAGCATTTGAAAATCCAGGTAGACCTTGAGATACACCACATCTTACGAAACCTTTTTTCTGAGTGTTCTTAAGAGTTTTTGACTTCTTAGCGGCCATTGTTTCTGTTGTAAAAGCAAACAGAACTGCAACCATAGCAACTAGAGAAGTTAATTGTTTTACGTATTTAAACATTTTTTATTCCTCTGTTTTATTTATTTATTTGTTAACAAATAATTCAAAATGATTTGAATTAAGTCAAATGTTTAACATTTTATCACTATCATCAAAATAAAAATTTAGTTTTTAGAATTGTTCTAACTATATGTAGTGCTCCATTAAAAAAGATGTGTTACATATAGTGATGGTGCGCTCTGGTGGACTCGAACCACCGACCCTCGGTTTAGAAAACCGATGCTCTATCCAGCTGAGCTAAGAGCGCAAATTAATATTAGTATATTTATAGTACGAATTTAATTTTTAAAAAGAAATTTTTTACAAATAATTAATAAAGTTAGAAGCTCTAGTCTACCAATAATCATAAAGAAAATTAGATAATACTTAGTGATAAAATGTAGATCATAAAAACTAAAATCAGCCAACCCAAACATTGAGGAGTTTACTGTATTCATTATGGTTAATATTGAGAGTTTAAAAGAGCTTTCAAAATCAATTCCACTTAAAGTTAATAGAAAGGTTAAAATTAATAAAGAGATTATAAAAACTATTACAGATAAAAAATATTTATAAATTTCATCTAATTTAAATGTATCTTTTGAAAACAAGTGTTTATTTATGTAAATATTTTTAGGTCTACTGTAAGAAAGAATTTCGTTAATTGAATATTTAAATAAAGAATAGATTTTTAAAAACCTAATACCAGAACTTGTCGAAAAAAAAGATCCTCCAATAATAACAAGTATTAGAAAAACAAAAGATAAATTACTAGAAGAATTATTAAGAGAAAAACCTACATTAGAAATACTACTTGTTAAGGATAAAAATAACTCACTAAAATTATTTTCAAAATTTAAAAATACAAAAAAAATAATCAACAAAAATAAGAAATAAAACAACAAATGAATATCTTCATTAAAGAAATTAAGATTATGGTTTTTTGTAAAGATTAAATTGTAAATTAAAAAAATACTAAAAAAGGAAGATAGTAATAAAATTGATATAATTATAACTTGGGAATTATTGACCAATAAATTAGACAAATTATTAGATGGTAAAAAACCACCTGATGAAATTATGGTCATTGCTAAATTTAGAGAATTAAATAACCTAATATCAAATAAACTTAAAATTATAAAAATTGAAAGTGTAATTAATGAATAAAATAAAAAAATTTTGAATGCTTGTTTGAATGTTTCAGATTTATTAAAAGATAAAAAATTAGTTAAAGATTTTTTAAAACTATGATCAAAAATATCAATTAAAAGTATTATAGAAAATAAAAAATAAAGACCCCCTATCCATTGAGATGCAGATCTCCATAATATTAAGCTTTGATCAATATGATTAATATTGTCAAAAATAGTAAAACCTGTTGAGGTGAATCCAGAAATTGACTCGAAGAAAGCGTTAACAAAAGTTAAATTATAAATACTAAAATAAAAAGGTATAGAAATAACTAGTGGTAATAAAAAATAACCAAGAAGTATTGTTAATATTTTATCATATATAGTTATTTTTTTTTCATCATTATTTTTTGAATAATAAAATAATATTGTTAAAAGAATAGAGACTATAAATGTAAATATATAAGTATTTAGATTTAGATAGAGGTTTAGATAGTAAGAGTAAGTGATATTAAAAAAAGCTAAAATTGAAACTATTCCAAAAAAAACACTCAAGTAAATGAGTTTAAAGTATTTCATTAAATTAAATAGAGCTTATACGAAACATGTTTTCTACAACATGTAAGAAATCTTTATTAGCCAAAAGAACAACAATATCCTCTTTTTTAAATACAAAATTTGATCTAGGGATAATTACTTCTTCACCTCTTAAAACTGCACCTATTCTTATTTCATCTGGTAAGTTAGAATTTTTTAACTCTTTATTTACTAACTCTGAAGTTTCAATAATTTCAGCTTCAATAATCTCATATTCACCGTTCAAAATACTATAAGCATTTTCAATAGTGCCTTTATGAATGTGTTTTAAGATACTTGATACAGTATTCATTCTAGGATCAATAAAATCATCAATTTTTAAAGAAGATTGTAAAAGAGAATAATTAGGCTTGTTAATTAAAGCCATAGTTCTTTTGTCACTTAATTCATCATTGTCTTTAGCAAATTTTTCAACCAATACACTTATCATTAAATTATCTTCGTCGTCATTTGTTAGAGCCAAAACAGTTTGAACCTCTTCTAAATTTGCCTCCAATAAAACTTCTTCATCTAAAGCATCTCCATTTATAACGATTGTATTATTTAATTGGCTTGCAATAAGTTCTGCTCTTTCCTTATCTTTTTCTATTATTTTAACTCTTGCAGAATCAAAACTTTCTTCTAAATTTTTTGCTAAGTTAAATCCTATATTTCCTCCTCCAATAATCAAAATTTTATTAGAGATTTTTTCTGTATGACCGAAGGCTGCTAAAGTTTCGTTCATTTGTGAGGCGTTAATTACAACATAAGCTTTGTCTTCTTTAAGCATAACATCCGTTTTTTTTAATAAAACAAATTTTTCATCTCTAATTACTCCCATTATATTAGAATTAAGTTTTGGAAATTTTTTTGTAAGCTCATTAAGTTTGATATCTTTTATTGGACAATTTTCATCTATCAAAATCTCAAGCAATCTAATTTTATTATTAGCAAAAGGAACATTATCTAGTGAACCAGGGGCTTCTAGTTTTCTTTGAAGTGACTTTGCTATCTCAATCTCAGGTGAGATAATAACATCTATTGGTAAATTTTCTTTATTATAAACTTTTGTAAATTTTGGATTTAAATAATCTTGTGATCTGATCCTTGCTATTTTTTTTGGAACATTAAATATTGAAAATGCAATTTGACATATCAACATGTTAATTTCATCATTACGAGTTACTGCAATAATCATATCAGCTTCAGTTGCATTTGCTTTTTCTAAGATTGATGGATAAGTAGCTTTACCCACAATAGACTTTACATCTAGTGTGTCATCAATCTTTTGTATATCTTCACTTGATTGATCAATTATAGTTATTGAGTGTCCTTGCTCACTTAAAATTTTTGCGATAGTAAAGCCCACTCTACCTGCTCCACAAATTATAATATTCATTTAGTTTAATTCCTTGATCCCTAAACCTTTAAGCTTTCTATGTAAGGCAGATCTTTCCATTCCAATAAAATCAGCAGTTTTTGATATATTGCCATTAAATTTTTTTAATTGTGTAGTTAAATACTCTTTTTCAAAATTTTCTCTAGCTTCTTTTAATGGTATAGATAAAGAGTTTTCTGATGGTGTATTCTTAATATCAGGTGTTTTTAGGGATTCTTTAATAATATTTGAAATTTTATCATTATTATCAGGCGAAAGTATTGCTATTCTCTCTATTAAGTTTCTTAATTCTCTAACATTTCCTGGCCAATCATAATTGAGTAAATATTTATTATTTGTATCAATACTTAGTTTTTTTAAATTATAGTTTGTTGAAATTTTTTCAGAAAAATATTCAACTAACAAAGGTATATCTGAAACCCTGTCTTTTAAAGGGTCGATGTTAATTTCAAATACATTAAGTCGATGATATAAGTCCTCTCTAAAATTACCATTTTCTATTTCTTTTTTTATATCTTTACTAGATGAGCATATAATTCTTACATCAACATTAATATCATGGCTGCCATTAATTCTTCTAAATTTTTGATCTATTAAAACTCTTAAAATTTTAGATTGAGTATCAAGTGGGATTTCAGAAATTTCATCTATTAAAAGTATACCCTTTGTTGATTTCTCTAAAGCGCCATAAGTTATGGAGCCATTATCTTTTTCTTCGCCAAATAATTCTAATTCATATTTTTTAATATCAAGTAATGCGCCATTCAAAATAACAAAAGGACCCTTCTGTCTTTTGGATTCTTTATGTATTTTTCTTGCTATCAATTCTTTACCTGAGCCAGTAGGTCCATTGATAAAAATTCTACTTTCAGAAACTGATATTTTATCTATTTGATCTTTTATTTTTTTAAGATTGTCACTAACACCAATTAGTTCATAAGAATAAAAAAGTTTACTTTCAAATTCTTTATTCTTATTTTTAAGATTTAAGTTTTCAACAGCTCTATTAACAAAGTTTAATAATCTCTCTTGATTAAAGGGTTTTTCAATAAATTCGAAAGCACCAGCTTTTAAAGCTTTGATTGCCATTTCAACATTCGCATGCCCTGTAATTATTATAACTGGAATATTTTTATCCTTAGTTTTGATGTGTGATAACAGCTCTAAACCATCATTGTCACTTTTATCTAACTTAACATCTATTATTGCAACATCTGGGAGTTTTTTATCAATCTCATTTAATGCTTGATTATAGTTTGCAGCTAATCTTGTTTTATAACCAGCTTCAATTATTAGATCATTAATAATGTTTCTAATATCTGCATTATCATCAATAATTAATATTTCAGTACTCATTATTTTGTAAATGTAATTTCAATTTTTGCACCCTTTTCAAGTGATATAAAATTTATTTTACCATTATGATCATTTATTATTTTATTAACAATAGACAAACCTAAGCCCGTACCTTTTTTTTTGGTTGTAAAATAAGGATTAAGAATGTCTTTTATATTGTTTTTAAATATTCCAAATCCTAATCCATTATCAATAATTATGAAGTTTATTATTTCATCATTCTCATTTATAGAAATATCGATTTTTCCATTAAAATTAACATTATCAATTTTCTTATCCTGTATACTTTCAATAGAATTTTTAATTAAATTGAAGAAAACTCTGCTTAATTGTTCACTATCAGAGTTTAAAAGAATTTTAGATTTACTTGATTTAAAATCAATTATGATTTCATTATCTAATTCATTTATTAATTTAACATTATCTTTTATCAAAGAAACTAAGTTGTTATTTTTGAGAATTGGTTTTGGCATTCTTGCAAAATCTGAAAATTCATTAACTAAATTTTCAATTTGTTTAATTTGCTTTCCAATAATTAATAAACTTTTGGAAAAATCTTCTTTTTCATGATCTGCTATTTTTTCAGAATATTTATTTTTCAATTTATCGATAGTTAATTGAATAGGTGTGAGTGGATTTTTAATTTCATGAGCTAATTTTCTAGCTAAATTTTCCCAAGCTTCGTGTCTTTCTTTTATTATAATTTTTTCTTGTTGTGATTTTAATTTATCTATCATTAAATTAAAATTTTGATTTAAAATCTCCATGTCTTTATCAGTTTTAATTTCTGGTACTTTAATATCTAGATTACCTTTTCCAATATTAGAAGATGCAATAATTAAATTATTAATAGACCTAAAAAATCTTGATGAAAATCTTATAGCTATTGATATGGATAAAAATAATAATAGTGAAACTATAACTAGATAAATAAATACAAATGATATCTTAATCCCAGTTTGTTTATTTAAAACTGTGTAGTAAAAATTAAGAGCTTCTTGAGATTCTAGTAAATATTGAGAAATTTTTTTATCTAAATACTTTACTATATATAAATACTTACCTTCAAAGTTTTCAAGCTTTATAATAGATGCTGTTTGATTTTTATAAGCATTAATAATTTTAAGTGGTCTTTTATCGTTTTGGACCATTTCTAAAGCATCACTTAAAGGAGGTGTATATAAAGTAGTATCTTCTAAAGTTGATAAATATAAATTTCCATTACCTTCAATAATATGAACTTCATCCATACCTCTAATTAGTTTTTGAGTTTTAAGAAAACTTTTAAATTGATTAATATTTGTATTTAAAAAATTGATACTTTTGTTTAAATCAAATGCTATTAAAATTATTTCTGATTGTGTTTTTGTTCTAACTTCCTCAGTATAGCTTTTTGCAATTTCATAAGAATTATTAACAGCTGTTGTTATTTTTTTATCTAAATATTTATCAAGAGCAAATGAAAGGAGAAATAATGAAAATAAAGAAATTAAAATTGAAGGAATTAAAGTAAATAATGCAAAGAATGTTATATATTTTCTATTGGCTTTAGAGCCACTTACATCAACATCTATCTTTAAAGAATTTCTTACTTCTGAAAATATCATAAAAAAAAGAAGTATTAACAATGCAATATTTCCAATTAATAATAGTTGGAGATTGTCATCAGATAATTTTAAAAAACTTTTATCAATAAACGTTAAAAAAGTTATAAAACCTATGAATAAAGTAATTAAAAATACTAGAATGATGAATATATTTTTTTTAATAAAATCAATCATTTTGAACAATATAATGTGTTATATATTTTTATCATGAATAGTTGCTTTATAATACTTGCTGGAGGTGAAAGTAAAAGATTTAATTCAAATACTCCAAAACCCTACACAAATTATAAAGGTAAACCTTTATTATTGCATTCAATTGATAAAGCTAAAGTTTTTAATAAATTTAATAAAATTGTTCTGGTAGTAAATAAAAAACACAAAAATTTTATCAAGAAACTTAATATTAAAAACATCAAAATTATCACAGGTGGAAAAACAAGAGCAGAGTCTGCTTATAATGCCTTAAAAAGTATTAAAGAAAATAATTTTAAAAATGTAATAATTCATGATGCTGCAAGACCAAATTTTTCTTTAAAACTTTTAAATAAATTAATGAATGAATTAAAATCAAATGATTGTGTAATTCCTGCAATTCAAACTGCAGATACAGTTAAGCAGAAAATATCGAATAATGTTAAAAATTTAAAAAGAGAAAATATTTACTTAATCCAAACACCTCAAGCATTTAACTATAAAAAACTTTATTCACTTCAAAATAACAAAAGTAAGGAAGTTACTGATGATGCTAACTTATTTGTAAGAGCTGGTAAAAAAATAAAGATTATAAAGGGCGAAACTACTAATAATAAAATTACAATAAATTCAGATATTAAATTTAATAATTTAATAAAATTTGGAATAGGTTTTGATGTTCATAGGTTGGTTCCTAATAAGAAGCTTTACATAGGTGGAATTAAGATACCCTCACCTATTGGTACATTAGGTCATTCAGATGGAGATCCTGTGTTACACGCTGTAACAGATGCTATACTTGGAGCTTGCTCTATGGGTGATATTGGTGAAAAATTCTCTGATAAGAATAAGAAATTTAAAAATATCAGATCTACAATTCTGTTAAGTGAAATAATCAAGCAAACTGTAAAAAAAGGTTATCTAATAAATAATCTTGATATTAATATCATTACTCAAAAACCTAAAATTCAAAAATATAAAAAACAAATATTAAACTGTATTGCAAAAATTTGTAATATCTCTCCCACTCAAATTAATATAAAAGGTAAAACAACTGAAAAGTTAGGTGTAATTGGTAAAGAAAAAGCTATAGCTTGTGAAGTAATAGCCTCAGTTATTAAAAATGATTAAATCTTTTAACTCATTATTCGTTACTATGTTTGGTCTTGGCAAAATTAGATATATGCCCGGAACATTTGGGTCACTGGCGACTGTAATTATTCTTTATTATCTATTCCACACTTTAAATATTTCACCAAATATAATTTTAGTTGGGTTGATAATAATATTTATTTACTCATTTTATGCCGTTTCAAGTCATATAGAAAATAATGAAAATAAGGATCCTGGTGAAATTATAATTGATGAATTTTTAGGTCAATCAATTCCTATATATCTTTATGAGATATCACATGGAACAACAAAAGATGGTGGTGAAGCTATTGTTTATTATGCTCTATTTTTTATTCTTTTTAGATATTTTGATATCATGAAGCCATTTCCTGTAAACTTTTTTGATAAAAACTTTAAGAATAGCTTTGGTGTAATTATGGATGATATCTGTGCTGGTTTTTATGTGGTTTTAACCCTTGTATGTTTCATGATTATAAAGAGCTACATTTTATAATGAAAAATATTGTAAAAAAATTAATCAAAAAAAAACTTAAAATATCTTTTGCTGAGTCTTGCACAGGAGGGATGTTAGCTGCATCTATTACTTCTATTAGTGGTGCATCTAAAGTATTCAACATAGGTCTTATTACTTATTCTAATCAAGCAAAAATCAATATTTTAAAAGTAAATAAAAATATTATCAAAAAATATGGTGCTGTTAGTGCTGAATGTTGTGAGGCTATGGTTAAAAATTTAGCAAAGATATCTAAAGCTCAAATAAATGTATCAGTCACTGGTATTGCGGGTCCTAATGGTGGAACTAAAAATAAACCAGTTGGACTAGTTTATATTGGAGTAAAAAGATCCAATAAATTAGTAATTACAAAAAATATTTTTAAACAAAAAACAAGAAGCTCAATTCAAAAAGCTTCAGTTAAAAGGGCCTTGGATATTGTTAGCTCTTTAATTTGAGCAGTTTTTTAAATTTTTTATACTGTTTCAGCTCTTTTTTGAAAAGCATCAGCAATTTTATTTAAACCAAATTCAAAAGATTTTTCCATTAACAAATTTAAAAACTTATTTTTAATTTCAAAATCAACATCAAAATAAACCTCAGTGATGTTATTATTTTCTATAAATTTCCAATTATTTTGTAAGTGTTTTAGTGGTCCATCTAAATTAGTAACATTAATCGTGTCATCTTTTTTATTAAATCTAACGTCACTTTTATAAGTATCGCTAAAGGGGCCCTTTCCAATTGTTAAATCTGCTATGATTAAAATTTGATTATTTTCTTCTTTTCTATCGTAGACTTTTGAGTCTAGGCAAAAAGGGATGAATTCTGGATATTTTTCAATATCCAAAACAAACTCAATAAGTTTATCTTTTTTTTTATTTATGCTTCTTTTAACTGATGCCTTAGGCATTAATGATTGTTAATTCTATTTTGTTGAAGTTTAGTGAAATCTTCATCTGCATGATATGAAGATCTAGTTAAAGGTGTCGATGAAACTAATAAAAATCCTTTTGATTTTGCAATGGTTTCTAACTCTTTAAATTCATCTGGATGATAATAACGATCTAAGGGGTGATGTCTTACAGAGGGTTGCAAGTATTGACCGATAGTTAAAAAATCTACATCAGCTGCTTTTAGATCATCCATCACTTGAATGATCTCCTCTTTATTTTCACCTAATCCAACCATTAACCCTGATTTAGTGAAAACATTTTTATTAACTAATTTTGCATTCTTTAAGAGTTCTAATGATGAAAAATATCTTGAGCCTGGTCTTACTTTTAAATAAAGTCTAGGCACAGTTTCAATGTTATGATTAAAAACATCAGGATTAGCTTCTAGTACTTTTTTATAAGCTTCTCCTTTTCTTAGAAAATCAGGTGTTAAAACCTCAATTGATGTATTAGGATTTCTTTTTCTTGTTTGATCAATTACCTCAAAGAAATGATTTGATCCTCCGTCTTCAAGATCATCTCTATCAACAGAAGTGATTACGACATGTTTTAAATTTAATTTTTTTACGGCTTCAGCTATTTTAACGGGTTCTAATGAGTCTAGTTTTCCTGGCTTGCCTGTTTTTACATCACAAAAAGCACATGCTCTTGTGCAAGTATCACCCATTATCATAAATGTTGCATGTCTTTTGCTCCAACATTCTGTGATATTTGGACAGTTAGCTTCCTGACATACCGTTACTAAATTATTATTATTAACAATTGTTTTTGTTAGAAAAAACTCTTTACTATTAACAAGTTTGGATCTTATCCAATCAGGTTTTTTTTTGATTGGATTTAAAGGTTTGTTAACTTTTTCTGGATGTCTTGGCTTAGTTGTCATTCTTTTTAATTATATAAAGGGTCTCTCCTTCTTTGCCAAACATAAATTTTTCTCTAATTAAGGTTTCAACATAATCTAGGTCTAATTTAGTACTTAATAGAGAGTTTTTAAATTCAAGCTCTTTGATTTTATTGGATAAATTAGCTTCTTCAATTTTAAGATTAACTAAAATTTCTTTTTTTTTAAAATAAGAAAAAAGGCCTCTTTCACCATCTAGAAGGTTAAAGAAAAAATAAAGTATTAAAAAAGTAGAGATTAATAAAAAATAATTTTTTTTTAATTTACCCAGCATTAATGAATTTTACTCATTGATGCTTTTTTGCCAAGTTCTTCTTCTATACGTAATAATTGATTATATTTTGCAACACGTTCTGATCTAGCTAAAGATCCAGTTTTGATTTGATTTGAATTTGTACCTACGGCCAGGTCTGCAATAAAAGTGTCTTCACTATCTCCAGATCTATGAGAAATTATTGTTTTATATCCAATAATTTGTGCAAACTTTATAACTTCAAGCGTTTCGGATACCGTACCAATTTGATTGAGTTTAATTAATATAGAGTTTGAAGAATTATTTAAAAAGCCTTTTTTAAGTCTTTCTAAATTGGTTACATACAAATCATCTCCAACTATTTGCACATTATTAATATTTTTCATTAATTTACTCCATGCCATCCAATCATTTTCTGCAAATGGATCTTCAATAGATTTAATTTTGTATTTATTTATTATCTTTTTATATTCTTTAATAGATTGATCTACCGAAACAAATTTTTTTGAATGAATAGAATACTTATCTTTCTTCATTAATTCATTTGCCGCTACATCTAAGCAAATCGAAACATCTTTGCCATTTTTAAAACCAGACTTATTAATTGCAGCAACAACTAAATCCAAAGCTTTTTCATTGTTACTAATCATTGGAGCAAAGCCCCCCTCATCTCCTACAGATGTTGACAACCCTTTCTTTATAATTAGCTTTTTTAAGTTATTAATTACAACAAAGCATATTCTCATAGCTTCTGAAAAACTCTTAGCTTTATCCGGTCTAATCATGAACTCTTGAATTCTTAATCCGTTATTAGCATGCGCTCCACCATTAATAATATTCATTAATGGATATGGTAATTTATAATTATTTTTTACTAAAAAAGTTTTATACAGTGGAATATTCTTAATCTTTGCTGAAAGCTTTTTAGCAGCCATTGATACAGCTAAAATTGCATTAGCACCTAAATTTGTTTTTTGCCTACTACCATCAAGATTAATTAAAATTGTATCGATACGTGTTTGATCATGAATATTTGTACCTATTAATTTTTTTGAAACTTTTGTATTAACTAAATTAACTGCTCCTAAAACACTTTTACCTAAATATTTTTTATTGTTATCATCTCTTTTTTCAAATGCTTCATAAGTTCCAGTTGAAGCACCCGATGGACAAATGGCAGACGCACTTGATTTTTTTGAATAAACTTCAGCTTCAATTGTGGGGTTTCCTCTACTATCAAAAACTTGACGAGCTCTAATCTTTAAAATCTTACTCATTTATTTTTTAATCAGATTATCTATTTCAAATAATTGAGATAGTAATTTTTCTAATTTATCTAATGGAACCATGTTGGGTCCATCGGATGGAGCATTATCTGGGTCCTGATGTGTTTCAATAAAAACACCGGCAACACCAACAGCAACCGCGGCTCTTGCTAAGTATTCAACAAACTCTCTTTGTCCACCACTAGTCTCACCTAGACCTCCAGGTTGTTGAACTGAATGTGTGGCATCAAAAATAACAGGATAACCATTTTTTGCCATTATAGGTAGAGATCTCATATCAGAGACAAGAGTATTATAACCAAAGCTTGCTCCTCTTTCTGTAACTAAAATGTTATTATTACCTGAGTCTGCAATTTTTTTTGTAACATTAACCATATCCCATGGTGCTAGGAATTGACCTTTTTTAACATTTATAATTTTTCCAGTTTTAGCTGCAGCAATTAATAAATCTGTTTGCCTACATAAAAATGCAGGAATTTGTAATACATCAACATGAGGAGCTACGACTGAACATTGTTCAGCATTATGTATGTCAGTTAATATTGGAACTTTTAATTCTTTTTTAATCTTATCAAAAATAGGTAAAGATTGTTCAAGCCCCATACCTCTTTTTCCTTTTAAACTTGTTCTATTAGCTTTATCAAAAGATGTTTTGTAAACAAAACCCATATTAAACTTAGAAGTTATTTCTTTAATCTTACCAGCCATATCCATGGCATGCTGTTCAGTCTCAAGTTGGCATGGGCCAGCAATAATAAAAATTTTGTTACTATTTGAAATTTCTATATTTCCACAATTAACTTTTATATTTTTCATTTATGATTTTTAGCAGCTTTGATAAATGATGAGAATAAAGGATGTGGTGCTAAAGGTCTAGATTTAAATTCTGGGTGAAATTGAACGGCTATAAACCACGGGTGGTTTTTTAGTTCAACAATCTCTGGTAATTTTTTATCTGGAGATAATCCAGAAAAGATTAGGCCATTTTTTTCAAATTGACCCTTATAATCAATATTAACTTCATATCTATGTCTGTGTCTTTCTTGAATTGATTTTGATTTATAGATTTTTCTAATCAAAGAATTGTCTTTTAATTTGGCTTCATAAAGACCAAGTCTCATAGTACCACCAAGATCTTTATCAGTACCTTTAATTAATTTACCATCTTTATTCCATTCAGAGATTAAACCAATGATTGGTGTTCCACCAAATCCAAACTCACTTGATGTGGCCTTCTTTATATTTAACTTATTTCTTGCAAACTCAATAATAGCCATTTGCATACCAAAACAAATTCCAAAGAAAGGAATTTTTTTCTCTCTAGCATATTTAATTGCTTCAATTTTTCCCTCTGTTCCTCTTTTGCCAAATCCGCCTGGAATCAAAATTCCAGAAACACCTTTTAATTTTTTCTTAATTTCAGAAATTTTTAAGTTCTCCGAATCTATTCTCACTAAATTAATTTTTGAATTATTATCAATACCACCATGCGTTAAAGCCTCATCTAATGATTTATAAGCATCTTTGAGTTCTACATATTTTCCTATAACTGCAATATTGATTGTTTTTTTTGTGTGTAGAACAATTTTGGTAATTTTTTTCCAAGGATTTAAGTTAACTTTTTTTCTAGATTTTATTTTAAAATATTTAAGAACTTGTTTATCTAAATTTTCTCTATTAAAGCTAATTGGTGCTTCGTAAATGGTTTTAACATCTACAGTTTGAATTACATTTTCAATTCCAACATTACAGAATAAGGATATTTTTTTTCTATGCTCTAAGGGTATAGGTCTTTCAGATCTACAAATTATTATATCAGGTTGAATACCTAGACTTCTTAATTCTTTAACAGAGTGTTGAGTAGGTTTGGTTTTAATTTCATCTGAAGCTTTAAGATATGGGACTAATGTTAAGTGAATAAATAAAGCATTTTTTTTACCCACATCATTGGAGAATTGTCTGATAGCCTCTACAAAAGGGAGGCTTTCTATGTCACCAACTATTCCACCAATTTCACAAATTACAAAGTCCTCTTTTGATGTATCGCTTTTTATAAAATCTTTAATACGGTCAGTTATATGTGGGATAACTTGAACGGTTTTTCCAAGGTACCCTCCTTTACGTTCTTTTCTTAAAACATCACTGTAAATTTTTCCCGTTGTAATATTGTCAGATTTTTTTGCAGATATTCCAGAAAATCTTTCATAATGACCTAAATCTAAATCTGTTTCCGCACCATCATCTGTTACAAAAACTTCACCATGTTGAAAGGGACTCATCGTTCCTGGATCAACATTTAAATAGGGATCTAATTTCCTTAAACGTACATTAAAACCTCTAGATTGTAATAAGTAAGCAAGGGAAGCTGAGGAAAGACCTTTTCCTAATGAAGAAACCACACCGCCGGTTACAAAAATAAATCGCGCCATGGTATTATCTTATAGCGATTAATTAATGAATTTAAAAGGATTAATTATTATTTTCAGGAATTGAAGGTGTATCACCTGACTTTTCCTCAATGATATCCAGCACTGAAGAAGTAGGTGTTAACTCACTTCTAGATATTATTGTTAAAGCTAAGCTACAAATTATAAATAAAGTCGCAACTACTGCGGTAGCCTTGCCCATAAAATTACCTGCAGATCTGGAAAGCATAAAATTATCCTGAGAGACACCTATCCCAAGAGCGCCACCTTCTGATTTTTGTACAAGTATCAAAAGTACAAGTATTGTTGCTAGCACTAAGTTGACTACTAATAGAATATTTTCCATGAGGCTTAACTATATGTTTTTTTGACTATATCAATAAATTTTTTTGCATTTTGAGATGCTCCACCAATTAAAAAACCATCAATATTATTAATTTTTCTTAGGATTGTTATATTTTGGGGATTTACAGAACCTCCATATAAAACTTTTGGTAATTTATCTTTAAATTTACTTTTGATAAATTCTACTGTTTCAAAAAGATCTTGAGGTTTTGGTATAAGACCACTGCCTATAGCCCAAACGGGTTCATAAGCTAAAAAGATTTTTGATTTATCTTTAATATTTTTTAGACCAATTTTAATTTGTTTAGATAAAGTTGAACGCGTCTTTTTTTTTCTTTTTTCACTTAAAGTTTCACCAATACAAAAAATAACTTTTAATTTAGCATCGAGAGCACTTTTTATTTTTAGATTAATTAGTTTGTCACTTTCACCCTGCTCTCTATTTTCTGAATGACCGATAATTACAAAATGCGCTCCAATATTTTTTAACATACGGGAATTAACATGGCCAGTGTGAGCACCATAATCTTTGCTTTCATGACAATTTTGTCCACCAATACCAATTTGACAATTATTAAATTTTTTAGCAAAAGAACTTATTAAAGTATTTGGAGGGCAGTAAATTAATCTACCTCCCTTTATTTCTTTAGATTTTGAAAATCTAATAACTTTATCCAATGTATTTAAAGAAGATAAATTCCCATACATTTTCCAATTAGCTACAAAATACATATATTTATTTGTCATAATGAAAAATTTAATCTATAGCTTGGTATTTTAAAGATCAATAAATTAATGAAGTAATGATAAATCCTTTTAAAAATTTTTCTAAAAAGAAAATTGGTGGTCTACTACTAATTTTTGTAATTATAGTAGCTTTTGGTTTTGGTGGTTTTGGTGGAGGATTTAGCACTGGCAATCAAAACAACATAGCTAAGATAAATAACACTAACATTTCTACACAAGATTTTATGGATTATTTAAATGAATCAGGATTAAGCCAACAAGTAATTAAAGAAAATATCGATAAAAATATTATAGAAGAACTTTTATCTACTCTAGTATCTACGACACTTCTTGATCTTGAAATAGAAGAACTTGATCTTTCAATCACAGAAGATGTATTAATTAGAAAAATTAAAAATAATAAAAATTTCCAAGATGAAAATGGATTATTTCAAAGAACATTATATGAAAAATTTTTATTAACAAATAATTCTTCAGCACCAATGTTTGAAATACGTTTGAAAAATAATGAACTTCAAAAACAATTATTTACTTACATAAGTGGTGGTACAAAATCACCAGAATTTTTAATTAATAAATTTTATAAAGAAAATAACAAAAAATTAGATATCGAATATATCGATCTAAGTACCTTTTATAAGAAAAAGGAAATGTTTACAGATAATGATATTAAGTTTTTCGTTGAAGAAAATGTAGAAAAATTAAAACAAGATTATATTGATTTCTCTTATGTTGAAATTAACCCAAAAAACTTACTAGGTATTGATGATTTTAATCAAGAATTTTTTGATAAAATTGACGATATAGAAAACCAAATATCAAAAAATATTGACTTTAAAACTATAGTTAAAAATTTAGATATTTCCCCTACTGAAGTTAACTCATACATAAATCTTGATAATAAAAAAATAATAGAAAATATGATCTATAATTCAAGAGAAGATAAAATTGAAATTCTTGAAAATAATGGTGCTTATATTTTTTACAATATAAATAATTCAATCTCTAAATTGCCAGATCTTGAAAATCCTATATTTAAAGAGCAAATTACAAATCTTCTATTTCAAAAAGAAAAGTTTGAATTTAATAAAAATATTTTAGAAAAAATAAATAAAAAAACATTTAATCAAGCGTCATTTGATGAGTTTGGTAAAAACAATATAAAAGAAGTTAAGCTAGATTCTATAAATGATACTAAAAAATTTGAGACAAACTCAATTCAAATACTCTATTCTCTTCCTATTAATTCTTTTACATTAATTGCAAACAATGAAAATGATGTATTTATTGCAAAGACTATAAAATACGAAGAAAAAAACATTAACAAAAATTCTGCTAATTTTGGAAAAATATCTTCTGAAGAGGGAGCTCAAAGTAAAAATAATATTTTAAAATCATATGATTTATTTTTAAATAACAGATACCAAGTTGTTGTGAATGAAAAAACACTTGAGCGAGTTAAAAATTATTTTAAATAATGTTAAATAGAAACTTTAATGATTTTAAGTTTCAGCATAAAAGAAACAAAAATCAAATCCTCTACACCACTAGGAAAATAAGAAATGATGACGAAATCCTAAATCTAATAGATAATTTTCTTCTAGAAAAAAATAGTTTTGTTTTTGAATCTGTAGAAAAGGGAAAAATAAGAGGTAGATACACTATTTTTGGTAAAAACCCTGATAAAATTTGGGAGTTCAATAATAACAATTCATATTTAGTTACAAACAAAACTAAAAAAAGAATTAAAGGAAAACCTGAAAAAATTATAGAAAAGATAATTGAAGAATTTAAATTTAAGATACCATCAGGGCTTCCTCCTATTAGTTCATTAATTTCTGGTTATTTTTCTTATGATTCAATTAGATACATAGAAAAAATTCCAAACAAATGTAGAGATGATTTAAAACTACCTGATGTAAGGCTTTTAAGACCAAGGGTGTTAGTTGTCCACGATAACTTGAAAAAAAAGATTTTTTATATTGTTAATATCTTTAAGGATGAAAAAATTACAAATTATAAGAGTAGATACCTTGAAATTGAAAAACAAATAAATGAATTATTAATTCAAGCCTCTCTCCAAAAAAAAGATTTTAATAAAACCATTATCAAAAATATAAAAATTAAATCTAATACAACTAAGCATAAGTTTTTAAAGATGGTGAGCAAAGCTAAAAAATACATAAAAATTGGAGATATTTTTCAAGTCGTCTTAAGTCAAAGATTTGAAGCTAAATTGTCTAAAAGACCATTAGAAATTTATAAAAAACTTAGAACTACTAACCCATCTCCATTTATGTATTTTTTTAATTTTGATGATTTTCAAATTATAGGCGCTAGTCCAGAAATTTTAGTAAGACTAAGAGATAACAAGATTACTGTTAGACCAATTGCTGGAACTAGACCTAGGGGTAAAGATTTAAAAGAGGATAACTTTTTTGCAAGAGATTTGCTTAAAGATAAAAAAGAACTTTCTGAACATTTAATGCTACTTGACTTGGGTAGAAATGATGCTGGTAAAGTTTCTAAAATAGGAACTGTTAAAGTTACAGATAGTTTTATGATCGAGAAATACTCTCATGTAATGCATATAGTTTCTAATGTGATGGGCATTTATAATAAAAAAATTTCAAAATTTAAATCACTACTTGCTGGATTTCCTGCAGGGACTGTTTCTGGTGCACCTAAAATTAGAGCTATGGAAATTATTGATGAGCTAGAAACCACTAAAAGAAAAGTTTATGCTGGAGGTATAGGTTATTTTTCTGCGAATGGTGAGTTTGACACATGCATTGCGTTAAGAACTGCTGTTGTAAAAAATAAAAAATTTTATGTCCAAGCTGGTGCAGGAATAGTAGCTGACAGTAATCCAATTAAAGAATACGAAGAAACTGTTAATAAAGCCAAAGCTTTAATGAATGCATTAAAATAATGAAAATTTTATTAATAGATAACTATGATAGTTTTACATTTAACTTATATCACTATGTATCATCACTAGGCGTTAAAGTTGATGTGGTTAGAAATGATAAAATCACCCATACACAAATACTAAAAATTAAATATGACAAAATTATTATATCACCAGGACCTGGTAATCCAGATCAATCAGGAAATTGTATTAAAATAGTAAAGGCACTTTATAAAAAAATGCCAATTCTTGGAGTATGTTTAGGTCATCAAATTATTGGCCAAGTTTTCGGTTCAAAAATTATTCAAGCAAAAAAGTTAATGCATGGGAAGACTAGTTTTATAAAATCAAAAAAAATAGGTATACTTAAAAATCTTCCCTCTAAATTTGAAGCTACAAGGTATCACAGTCTTATAGTTGATAAAAAAACGTTATCTGATCAACTTGAAATTACTGCAGAAACTGAAGATGGAATTATAATGGGCATAATGCATAAAGAATATAATATTCACGGTGTTCAATTTCACCCTGAAAGTATAAAAACTACCATTGGAATTAAAATATTAAAAAATTTTATTAATTACAAAAGTAAATGAAAGTTTTCATAGATAAATTAAAAGATAAACAAGACTTATCATTTGCTGAAAGCAAAAATGCTTTTGAAATCCTAATGAATGGCAAAGCTTCAGATGATGAGATTTTTGATTTTTTAACTCTACTTTCATCTAAAGGTGAGAGCTCAGATGAAATTGCTGGAGGGGTTTTTGTATTAAGAGATAAATCTAAAAGAGTTAACGTTAATGATTGTATTGATACATGTGGAACGGGTGGAGACGGTATGAACACACTTAATATTTCAACCGCTTCAGCACTACTTCTATCTAGTATGGGGATAAAGGTTGCAAAACACGGCAATAAAGCTGTTTCCTCTAAATGTGGTTCAGGAGATGTTTTGGAAGCTTTAAATATAAAGATAGATTTAGAGCCTAAAGATATTGAGGAACAAATTGAAAAAAATAACTTTGGTTTTATGTTTGCACCTAACTATCACAGTGCAATGAGATTTGTTGGTCCTACTCGAAAAAAAATAGGAAAAAGAACAATTTTTAATATGATTGGTCCTTTAAGTAGTCCTGCACTAGTTGACAGACAAGTAATTGGTGTTTTTGATAAAAAACTATTAAAAATTTTTGCTAATGCTTTGAATAATTTAGATATTAAATTTGCCTGGATTGTAAATAGTGAAGATGGATTGGATGAAATATCACCCTATTCAAAAACTAATGTTGTTCAATTAAAAGATGGTAAAATTTCTGAAATATTAATTGATCCTATAAAACTAAATATAGGTGCAAATAAATTTGAAAATTTACTTGGTGATGATGCAAAATTTAACGCAAATAAAATGCTAGATATATTCAAAGGTGAGGATAATGATTTTTCAAAGGCTGTTTGTTTAAATGCTGCTGCAGGCCTTATTGTTTCAGAAAAACATACAATTTTTATTGATGCTTATAATGAGGCAAGAACACATATATTGTCAGGAAAAACATACAATGACTTAAAGGAAATTCAAAATGTCTAAAGATGTACTAGAGGAAATTATTAAAAGAAAAATTGAAAAAGTTGATTTATTAAAAAAATCAATTTCATTAAATTCTTTAAATGAACAAATAGATCAAAATAAATCATTTATTAACTTTAAAGATAAAATTCAAAACAACATTGATAATAATAAAATCTCTCTAATTGCAGAAATAAAAAAGGCAAGCCCATCTGCTGGTATTATAATTGATGATTATAACCCTATAGAAATAGCAAAAATCTACAATAACAATAAAGCAACATGTTTATCAATTCTTACTGAAGAAGATTTCTTTTTGGGCAGCCTAAGTGACATTAGTAAAGTGAAAGAAAAAATAAATTTACCTGTTTTATGTAAAGATTTTTTTATTGATAAGTTTCAAGTACCTCTTGCAAAAAGTTATGGTGCGGATGCAATATTAATTATATTAGCTGGTGTCTCTGACGACCTTGCTAATGAATTATATGAAGAAGCAATGAGACTTAATATGTCAATAATTGTTGAGGTCCATACAATTGGAGAAGCCGAAAAAGCTCTTAACTTTAAAGAAGCATTAATTGGAATAAATAATAGAAATCTTAAAACTTTAAAAACAGATCTTAATACAACTTATGATATCTATAACGTCTTAAGTAATCACTCCTCCCCTTTAATTTCTGAAAGCGGCATTAAAACAAAGGAAGAACTTCTTTCTTTAGAGAACAAAACAGAAATAAAAACTTTTTTAATTGGTGAATCACTTTTAAAAAATTTAAATAAAAATTCTATTTTTTCCGTTCTCTAGTAAAATAAGCCCCTATTTTAAACATTTTTTAGCTATTGCAGAATTAAAAGAACACTTGTAGAACAGATTTTGTACTTTATTTGTTCTTATGCTAACTAAAAAACAAAAAAACCTGCTTTTATTCATCAACAAAAAGTTGAGAGCCTCAGGTGTATCTCCTTCATACGAAGAAATGAAAGATTCTTTAAATTTAAAGTCTAAGTCAGGAATACACAGATTAATAAGTGCCTTAGAAGAAAGAGGTTTTATTAGAAGGTTGGCTCATAAAGCTAGAGCTTTAGAGGTTATAAAACTTCCTGAAACAGCTTCTGCTAATGATATTTACAATAGCTTTTCACCTAGTGTTATCAAGGGTGGTCTAGATACAGAAAATAGTAACTTAAATGAAATGGAAATTCCTGTATTAGGTAGTATAGCAGCAGGAACACCTGTAGAGGCAATACAAAATGAAGTTTCTCGTATACCTCTTCCAAGTAATCTTGAAAAAAACGGTCAATATTTTGGTCTAAAAGTTCAAGGTGATTCAATGATTGATGCTGGCATTAATGAAGGTGATACTGTTATCATAAAAAGATCTGACACTGCTGATAATGGTAAAATTGTAGTAGCTTTAATAGATGAACACGAGGCAATGTTGAAAAGAATTAGAAGAAAAGGAAAAACTGTAGCGCTTGAAAGTGCTAATAGAAACTATGAAACCAAAATATTTGGTCCAGATAGAGTAAAAGTTCAAGGTGTTCTTGTATCTTTATATAGAAACTTCTAAGAAAATAGTCTAAAAATCATTGATGTCAAAAGTAGCAACAAGATTTGCTCCCTCTCCTACTGGAGCTCTTCATATTGGTGGTGTAAGAACTGCCTTATTCAATTGGCTATATTCTAAAAATAAAAACGGGACCTTTCATTTAAGAATTGAAGATACAGACAAGGAAAGATCTAAAGATGAACACAAAATTCAAATTATCAAGTCTTTAAAATGGATTGGTATTGAACATGATGGTGATGAATACATTCAATCAACTAAAATTGATGATCATGTAAATGTAGCTAATGAACTGCTTAAAAATGGTCATGCTTATAAATGTTATTGTTCAAGTGATGAAATAGAAGAGCAAAAAAAACGAGCGAGACAAAAAAAACTTCCTTATGTTTACAATAGAAAATGTAGAGATCTTCAAGAGACTAATGCACCTACAATTATCAAACCAGTAATTAGATTTAAAAGTAAAATTGAAGGAACTTCAGTACTAAAAGATTTGGTGCAAGGAGATGTTGAAATTGAGAATACTACAATAGAGGATTTTATAATATTAAGAAATGATGGAACGCCGACATACAACCTTTCAGCTACTGTAGATGATCATCAAATGAAAATGACACATATAATTAGAGGTGATGATCATAAAATTAATACATTCAAACAAATGCAAATATATTTAGCAATGAGTTGGGATCTTCCTAATTTTGCACATATTCCATTAATCCATACTATTGAAGGAAAAAAACTATCAAAAAGAGATAATGCATCAACATTGGACGATTACTCTAAAATAGGAATAATGCCTGATGCTTTAAGAAATTACTTATTAAGATTAGGCTGGTCTTATCAGGATAAAGAAATATTTACACTAAAAGAAAGCATTGAACTCTTTAATTTAGAAGGAATTGGTAAGTCTCCATCAAAGCTAGATATGAGCAGAATATTATCAATGAATGAACATTATATAAAAACTATTAATGAAAATGAACTTTACGATCATCTTGTAAAATATTGTGAAATTTATAAAGAAAAAATTAAACCTGAAAAAGAAACAAAAATTAAACCTTCATTAATCTTTCTTAAGAATAAAGCAAAAACATTAGAAGATATATTTAATAATGCTAAATATATAATTTTTGATGATGTGAAATTTGAAGATAAAGATTTAGAATTAATTGATGATAAAGCAAAAAGTATCATAAAAGAGTTTAAGGAAAAACTAATTTCAATAAATACATTAAATAAAGAAACACTTGAACCCATAGTTAACGATTTAATAAAAAAATATGAAACTAATTTTAAAGGTGTAGGTCAGCCCCTAAGAATTGCTTTAACGGGATCAAAATTTGGTCCTGGCTTGTATGATATAATTATTTCTTTGGGGAAAGAAGAAGTGGAACGAAGATTAGGAAACAAGATAATTATTTAAGATTAAAGCTGCTTCACTTGATGAAGAAGATTTTGACTTAATTCCCTCTAAAGTTTTTTTACAATCAACTAATTGTTTTTCAATTAACTCTGGGTTTTTAAGAAAATATGTAACAGTTTTATATATCTCTTCAGCATTACATTCTTTTTGTAATAATTCAGGTATCACCTCCTTGTCATTAATAATATTAATGATGTTTGCAAATCTAACATTAACTAATAATTTAAATATCATAAAATTTATAAAACCTAATTTATAAATGATTATTGAAGGAATATTAGCACTAGAAATTTGAAGTGAAATTGTACCTGATTTAGAGACCGCAAAGATTGAATTAGATAAAACCTGATCTTTAATATCTTCATCTGAAATTATATCTATATTATCTAAATTAGTTTTTTTTACTTTATTGACTATAAATTCTTTATTTTCGTCTGTTGCATGAAAAACGAATAAATGATCAAGGTTTTGTTTGTTCATCAATTTAATAAAATTCAATAAAATTGGCAAAAGAACACTCGTTTCCGATTTTCTACTGCCTGGAAATAAAGATATAATTTTTTTATCTTTAGAAATTAAATTATTTAATGATGTAACTACATTATCTTTTTTTTCAATTAAGGGATGCCCAACAAAAGTATTTTTAATATTTTCTTCATCAAAATATTTTTTTTCAAAGTTAAATAATAAAAGTATATGATCAATAAACTTTTTAATTTTTTTAACTCTATTTTTTCTCCAAACCCATACCTGTGGAGCAACATAATGGATTGTCTTTATGTTATTATTGATATTTTTTACTTTTTCAGCAACTCTTAATGTGAAATCAGGACTATCAACACTAAATAAGATATCAGGATTAAATTTTATAATCTCCTCAACAGTTTTGTTAATTTTTTTTCTAATTTTAAAGATATTAAACAGCACACTAGTAAAACCAAGATATGTAATCTCTTTGAGATCAAATATAGATTTAACTCCTAATTTTTTAATATGCGTTCCACCTACTGACAAATATTCAATATTTGAATTATTTATTTTGAGTTTAGAAATAACTGTTGAGGCTAATTTATCACCAGAGGGTTCACCCGTTAAAATAAAAATTTTTTTCATATAATCTTAACAAAGATCTTATTTTTATTAGCAAATGCTATGCATTTAGCCTTATCTAAAAATATATTTTTTTTAGATTTTAACACTATTCCTTTTAGGCCATATTTTTTACAATCCTTTAGAGTTTGAAGGCCAATAGTTGGTAAATCCATTCTTAAATCCTGTTTTTTTTTAGGTAGCTTAATTAATATTCCTTCAGATTTTTTCTTTAATTTTGATAACATTTTCTTTGTTCCCTGCTGGTCTTCAATAGCTAGAATAGTATTATTTTTAACAATGATTGCTTGAACGTGGTCTAGACTTTTTAGTTTATTAAAGTAAGTAATTCCTTTTTTAATAGAGTTGATGTCCTTCTTATTAGCTTTCAATTTAGTATAATTTCCTCTTTTAACCGTTAGTTCAGGATTAAAAAGGACAGAACTAATAACTTTTATTTTTTCATTATCTAAAATTTTTATTATAGCTTTAATAATTGCTGCATCACCTAACTTTGCTGCTTTTAAGATATTAGGCATATAATAAATACCTTTAAGGTCCAATCTTAATGTTGAAAATTTTGGTTTTGCAATTTTACCTGCAAATAAAACTTTTTTTGATTTTTTTTCTTTAATTAAATTTATTATTTTACCAAACTTACCAATACTTATTCTATTAGAGTTTATATCACTTCTAAATTTATTATTTTTTGAAAAATCAATAATAAAATATCTTTTATTTAATTTTTTTATATTTTTAAGAACAGCTTCTGAAAAATCTGTATCTCCTAAAAATAGACCAATCATTTTATTTTGAAAATGGTGTACAAATAGGTCTTTTTTTATCTTTCTCTAAAAAATTCACTACCTCTAATACAAGCTCGTTCTTTTTAAAATCTTGATCTAGTTTAATCAAATTTTGAGTTAAATTCTCATCCTTAAAAATTTCTTTATAGGCATCACTTAAATTTAAAATTTGTTTATTTGGAATATTCTTTCTTCTTAAGCCTATTAAATTTAATCCTTGTAACACACTCCGATTACCATGAGCTATTCCGTAGGGGATGACGTCTCTTACAACGCCGCACATTCCTCCTATCATTGCTGACCTTCCAACTCTAGTAAACTGCTGTACAGCTGAATTACCTCCTATTATGACATTACTTTCTATATGTGCATGTCCTCCTAAAGGAACGTTGTTAGCTAAAATAACGTTATCTTCGACTAAACAATCATGTGCTATATGTGAAGAAACCATAAATAAACAGTTATTTCCTACTTTAGTTATTCCACCACCCCCTGCAGTTCCGGGGTTAATGGTTACATATTCTCTAATTTTATTATTGTCACCAATTTCAAGCTTCGTTTCTTCACCTGCAAATTTTAAATCTTGAGGATCATTTCCAATTGATGCGAATGAATAGATCTTATTATTAATTCCAATTTTGGTATGTCCAACAATGCTTACATGTGATTGTATTATAGAATTTTCTCCTATTTCAACATTGGGACCTATTAAAGTGTAAGCTCCAATACTAACATTGGTACTAATTTTAGCTTTTGGATCAATAATTGCTGTTTTATGTATCATTTATTATCTTTTAAAAAATCTCTAATATTTTTTGCAGGATATCCCATTACTTTTGAATTATCCTTGATATCTTTTATCACTCCACTACCACCTGCTATTTCAACATTATTGCCAATAGTTAAATGACCAGAAATCCCAGCTTGTCCACCAATTCGAACGTTGTTGCCAATGATAGAGCTACCAGCAATTCCTACTTGACCTGCTATAATTGAATTGTCTCCAATTTTAACATTATGAGCAATATGAATTTGATTATCTAAAAATGAATTTTTTCCAATAACAGTATTAGACATAGAGCCTCTATCAATAGTGCAACCACATCCGATTTCAGAATTTTCACCAATTATTACAATTCCAATATGTGGATATCTTAAATTTTTTTTAGTAACAGGAAAAAAACCAAACCCATGCTTACCAATAACGCAATTATCTAAAACTGTAACGTTATTATCAATTAATGTGTTTCTTATAATAACATTTGATCCTATTGAGCAATTATCACCAATTGAAACATTCTGTTCAATAATAGTATTATGTCCAATTAAACAATTAGATCCAAGGGTAACATTGTCACCAATTAAAACATTTTTTCCACATTTTACTTTATCTTTAAATTTTGTTTCAGCTATATCTCTTGCTGTATAATCAAAGTTATCATTAATTGAAGTAGGATAAAACTTTGATGTAACTTTAGAAGTTGAAACCAAAACATTCTCAACAATTAATGGTGTGCAACTCTTTGGTAATTCGTCTTTTAAAATCTCAGTTGTTAAACAAAAAGAGGCTTTGGTATTTTTTGCAAAATTTTTATATTTTTTAGAATGAAAAAAAGTAATGTCATTTTTTTTTGATGTAAGTAGATCTTTAATATCATTAATTTCTTGATCATTATCAATATTAAGGTCATCAAGATTTATTAACTGTAAAATATCAGATATTTTAAATGGACCACAATTTCTAAAAAAAGGATTAATCACAAATCCTTTTTACCAAAGCTAATTAAGCTGTGTTATCAAGATTTGTTGCTGATTATTTCTTATCAACAATAGTAGCTGACCATTGAGCATCAGCCATTTTTTTTCCATCAACAAAGGCATCTCCTTTATATTTCCAAACCCTGCCGTGGGTTCTGATTGCTTGAATTTTTAATTCTAATTTACAATCTGGTATTACAGGATTTCTAAATCTTGCTTTTTCTATACCCATTAAAAAAACTAGCTTATTATCATATGTTTCTTTATCTAAACCATGAGCCGTTAATGCTGCAGCAGCCTGACCGAATGCTTCTACAATTAAAACGCCTGGCATAACAGGATTATCAGGGAAATGACCTTGAACAAAAAAGCTATTTTTTTTAACATAAACAATAGCTGTGGCAGAAGATAGTTTTTCAATATCGTGCAATTCATCAATTAGTAACATTGGCTCCCTATGAGGTAGCAAATTAGCAATTTGTTTTTTATCTAGCATTTTATTTATTCATTAATTTTAAATTCTTTAACTTCTGAATTAACAATTTTAATAACTTCGTCTGTAATGTCTAGTTGTGTTTTAGCAACAACTAAATCCTTTTTTTGTAAAATAATAGCTATTTCTTTGTCATTTGAAAATTTAACTAAAATTGGATTAATCAATTTTAAAAGATTATTGGTATTATCTACTTTTAATTTATTAAAATCAGATAACATTTTATTTCTATTTTGATTGTAGTTATTAATCTCAGATTTCAGTTCATTAACCTTATTTTTAAAATCATTTTCAGATATAATATTTTTTTGAGAAATCAATTTTGTTTCTTTTTCTTTGAATTTTTTTTCTTCCTCATTTAAAAATTTTAAATTTTTTTTATTAAGATCTGTTAATTGTTTTAAAATTGAAGAGCCTGCTTTAGATGTTGAAATAACTTTATCCATATCTATGAATGCTATTTTTTGTTCAGAATAAACTGAATTTGTATAAAACAAAAAAAAAACTAAAAATAATGAGAGTAGTTTTTTCATTAAAAAGTGGTACCCAAATTAAACCTGAAAGATTCAGTTATATCATTTTTACCTTTGGTAATAGGTTCAGATAAAGAAAAGCTTAGAGGACCAATTGGCGTGAGGTAATCTAAAGCAATTCCTATTGATGATCTAATTTTACTTTCATCGCTTAATGATGAACTATAATCTATACCCCAGACATTTGCTGCATCAAAAAAAACAGAAAAATTAGTATTCTGTGAATTTGGTAATATTTGAGATAGACTTGTTGCTATATTTATTGAGGTTGCATAATTCCCACCAATAAAATCTGCACCATCTTTTGGACCAACTTTTCCAGACTCAAACCCTCTTAGTTTGCTTGACGGTAAAAACAATCTATCAGAAAGTTTAATATCTTTACCAGCTAAAGAATTTGCAGTTTTACCAAAAAAACCAATCGAAAAAACATTTTCATCTAGCCATTCATTATAGATTTTATAATCATAAGTGTTGGTCAGGGTATAACTTTCACTTATTAAAGGAATATTTTGCGAGAACCTACTAATGTAACCATCAGAGGTTTTGTATCTTTGGTCTCTCTTATCATAACTAAAAGTATGATTAAAAAAAGTATCAAAATATGATCCTTCTTGTTTTTTCATACTAGCAGAGGCTGTGCTATCAGTTTCTAGTTTTTCAACATACGAAGAAACACCTGTATTCCAATAAAGGTCATCATAAAACTCGAAACCACTTCCAACAGAAAAACCAGTTTTATTTGATTTATAACCAAAATTTTTAAGTCTATCTGTGATCGTACTTTCCAATGAGGTGTTTAATGATCTGTTAGAGCCCTTATAGTTAGGATTATTCATTGAAATAATTCCTTTAAGACTTTCAGTGCTGACTGAAATATCAGATGCAAACTCTATACCTCTACCAAGAAAATTATTTTCTGATACGCCAAAAGCAAAAGTTCCACCACCAGTACCAACACCAGCTCCAGCCATAATTTCCCCTGTAGGTTTTTCTTCAACTGTAATATTAATTATTTTTTTATTTTCATTATCGATATCTAAAATTTCTGACTCAACTTTACTAAAAAAATTAAGTCCTCTTAAGTTATTTAATGTTCTGGTTTGTAGTAACTCATTAAAAGCATCTCCCTCATCAACCAGAAGATTATTTCGAATTACTTCTTCACGGGTAACATTATTACCTAGTATGTTAATTTTTTCGACATAGAATTTTTCTGACTCATCAATATCAAATGTAAGATTAATTAAATTGTCTTCTATACTCTCATTAACAGTAGATTTTAGAAACTCAAATTGTTCATTTAAAACAATTTTATCAATTTCTTTTAAAATTTTATCAATGGAGTTTAGAGAATAATTTTCTCCTTTAAGCTTTTTAAAAATATTATCTAATTGTTGAAAATTAGCACGATCATAATCTAATGGAAGATTAAGATTAAATTCATTAAAATAAAATTTATTACCAGATGAAATATTATAAATTATTTCAAACTCATCATTGCCAAGATAGTTAGCAAATGACGACTCAATTACAACGTTAAAAAAACCTTTATTCTTATAAAAATTATTTAACAATCTTTTATCATAATTAATTAAATTTTCATTCAAGTATTTCTTGCCGGAAAGAAACTTCCAAAATTTATATTCCTCACTAATAATTATATTTTTTAATGTACTGTCTTTAAATTTTTTATCCCCGATGAATGAAATTTTTGAAATTTTAGATTTTTCACCAAGCTCAATTTGGTAAAGGAGATCAATTTTATTATCCCCTAAATCTTGATAAGAGGATGTGACTTTAGAAAAGTAATAACCATCATCTTTAAGAAAACTTAATATAGCTGCTTCATCTTTTTTAATTAAAGTTGAATTATAAGAAGACCTATTTTTTAAAGATAAAATTTCATACAAAGATTCTTCGGTTTTTTTTCTTTTAATTCCCTCTATAAAAACTGTTTGAATTATTGGATTTTCTAATACATCTATAGTTAGATTATTGTTTTCAATTTTAACTGTAACGTCTTTAAAAAAACCAGATTTATATAATTTCTTTAAAATTTCATTTATGGAATTTTCGTCTAAAGATTTGTTATCTTGAATTTCTGAAAAAACTAATATTGTTTCATTAGATATTCTCTCGTTACCTTTAATGATAATTTTTTCATAATTTTTTGAGTATGAAGGAAATATCAAAAAAATAGAGAGTAAAATTAACTGAATAAAAAACCTAAACATAGCGATTTTATACACTCATAGAGCTAATTTTTAAACTTACATAATCACTCAAATTGTGAATTTCCTCAATATTTCTTGGTTTCATTGATTTAAATTTATTAAATTCAGGGGTATTACAAATTTTTAGTAATGTATTTGATATATCGATAAATTTAATCTTATTATTCAAAAAAAGTTTCACCAATTTATCATTTGCACTAACAATAATGGTCTCAAATAAAGAATCTTCATTACTCAAATTATTAAGAATTTTAATTACTGGGAATCTGTTATTTTCGATTTTTTTAAGATTTAGATTATTTAAGGTTTCAATATTGATATTCTTAGATTTAAGTTTTTTGTCTGTTTTAAAATAAATAGAATTAAATATTGGAATTTTCATATTAGTATCATGAACTAAAAGTTTTGATAAACCATTATTAAACTTTACCATTGCATGTAAGTATGACTTTGGATGAATTAATATTTCAAGTTGCTTGTAATTTAGGTTAAAAATCTTTTTTGCTTCTATAATTTCAAAAACTTTATTCATCATTGTAGCAGAGTCGATTGTAATTTTTTTTCCCATCGACCAATTAGGATGTTTTAATGCATCTTTAACTGAGATATTTCTAAATTTATTTAATGATAAATTTCTAAAAGGACCCCCAGAAGCTGTTATGTAAATTTTTTCAAAATTGTTTTTTTTATTATTATCTAATAATGACCAAATAGAAAAATGTTCAGAGTCTACTGGTACAAAATATGTTTTATATTTTTTTAAATCTTTTTTAATTAAATTCCATCCACATATGATTGATTCTTTGTTTGCAATCGCTATGGTTTTGGTAAATTTAATAATATCCAAAGTTGGTTTTAATCCCTGGAATCCAGAAATTGCACACATTGAATAATCAATTTTATTATTTGTATTAAAAATTTTGTTTAATGAATCAAAGTTATTAAAAACTTTAACTTTAGCATTTTTCAAAAGTTTATTTGTAATTAAAAAAGAATTATAATCGGTGATAATTACATTTTTAACATTAAACAATTTAACTTGTTTTATTAATTTCTTATAATTTTTATTTGCTGTGAGTAATTCAATTTTAAAGTTTTTTTGATCATCTTTAATAATCTTTAATAATGATGATCCAATAGAACCTGTTGATCCAAAAATTGCAATTTTTTTCATACTAAATAATTATAAACAAAAAAATCCCAAGTGGTATTGCAAAAATTATTCCATCTATTCTATCTAAAACTCCTCCATGGCCAGGTAGTAAATCACTCGTATCTTTAACTTTTGCTTTACGCTTTAATAGCGAAATGAATAGATCTCCTAATTGAGATGTTAAGGATATAATAATTGTTATTATAAAAAGATTTACTAATGTTTGATCAATTTGACTTTTGTAAAAAAAGGGGATCAAAAATGTAGAGAACATGAATGAACCAATTGATCCAGAAATTGTTTTATTTGGGCTTATTTTAGTTAGTTTTTTTCCTTTAAATATTTTTCCACAAATTAGCCCTCCTATATCTGACAATATTGCAACTAAAACAGAATATAAAAGGTAGATTTTAAGATTAGTATTCTCTGATTCTATAGTAAAAATTAAATAAACTAATCCTGATAAATAAATTAAAGATAAAGCTTTATAAGAG
>ERZ891134.305-NODE-305-length-42598-cov-8.339586_pt1 | contig 42598 bp, 41 predicted proteins | sample MGYA00520888_ERZ891134 | MGnify/ENA primary metagenome ERZ891134 (study PRJEB32303, sample SAMEA104408692) | aquatic metagenome | biome: Brackish water; feature: Coastal; material: water | place: Baltic Sea | collected 2014-10-23 | depth 10 m ... | reverse complement strand
TGCCACGAAGAAAGCTGCAAGCAAGAAATCGGTGGTGGACCCGGCGACTCCTCGGCCCAAACAGACAGTGCCTCCGAAGCCCGCTCCGAAGCCCAAGAAGAAGACCGGCTCGCCGTTGTCTCCGTTGTTGTCGAACGAGATCCCTGAGCAAGTTGAAGTTCCCAAGCCGCGCGGCACGAGCAAAGACGGCGTGTCTTACACCAAGGACTTCGACGTGAAGTTCCTGAAGTCGCAGCGGGACGAACTGCTGGCGCGTCGTGCGGCCGAACTCGCGCGGGCCACACGGCTCGAAGATGAAGCCACCTCGATCATCGAAGACGGTGAAATGGGCGACGTGCAGTTCGACGACGAGGGTGGCGAGGGCGACACCATGGTTGTCCAGCGTGACCTTGACCGGCTGTTGTCAGGTCAGGCTCGCCAGACCATTGGTGATATTGATGAGGCGCTTGCCCGTATCGAGGCGGGAACCTATGGGTACTCAGTGGTATCGGGCAAGCCGATTCCGCGTGAGCGTCTTGAAGCCATTCCTGAGACGACCGTGTTGGCCCTCGAGAAGGTCAGCGGCGCCGGGTTCCGGTAGGCCGAAACACAACACCGCATCGTCATGGCAATTGCCCGCGCCGCATCTTGGCGGGCTCCTGTGTTGTTGGCCATGGTCGTCGTCGTCGTCGATCAATGGACCAAGCACTGGGCAGTCACCGTCCTGGGTGCCGATCGTGAGATCGAGGTGTTCTGGACGCTGCAGTTCAACCTTGCCTTCAACAGTGGCATGGCGTTCAGTCGTGGCGAAGGATTCGGGCCGGTCATTGCCGTCGTCGCAACCGGCGTCATCGTCTGGCTGCTGATCTCGCTGCGCACCGAGTCGAGTCGGCTCTCGACCGTCGGGATGGGCCTCGTCATCGGTGGTGCTGCAGGTAACCTGATCGATCGGCTGTTTCGTGGCGAAGCATGGCTCCGTGGCGCCGTGGTCGACTTCATTGACTTCCAGTGGTTTCCGATCTTCAACATCGCCGACATGGCAATCAACGTGGGAGCCGGCGTATTGATCCTCAACACGATTCTGGTCAGCCGCCGAATGCCTGACGAGGCCGGAGAAGATGAGATGCATGAGTGCAAGCATGATGACTGACGAGGTTCCTGCAGCGCTTGACGGCCAACGACTCGATCGCATCGTCGCCCTGATGGGCGACATCAGCCGGTCTGACGCCGCCGCGGCGATAGCGGCTGGTGGTGTCATCGTCGATGGTGGCGCCGCATCGTCCGGCAAAGTTCGATTGACGGAAGGTCAGGTCGTCTCGCTTGATCCAGCGACGTTCCCGCAGGTCGAGTTGCCGCGGGCCGATTCGTCTGTGGAGTTCGGCGTTGTGCACGAAGACGACCATGTCGTTGTCGTCGACAAGCCGGCCGGCCTCGTTGTGCATCCAGGTGCTGGCAATTTGACCGGGACACTCGCCAACGGGCTGTTGGCCCGCTTCCCGGATATCGAAGGCGTTGGTGATCCGATGCGACCAGGCATCGTGCATCGCCTCGATGCAGGAAGCTCGGGGCTGCTGGTTGTTGCGCGCACCAACTACGCTGCTGAGTACCTGATCGATCAGTTTGCTGATCACACCTGTACTCGTCGTTACGAAGCGCTTGTCTGGGGCGTTCCGGACGCTCCGCACGGAATCATCGACGCGCCGCTCGGACGCAATCGGAACGACCCGCTCAAGATGGCGGTGGTTGCCCATGGAAAGTACGCACGGACCGACTACCGAGTCATTGGTACCTATTCGGAGCCAGCCGTTGTCTCTCGACTCGAATGTCGTCTCGAAACGGGCCGCACACATCAGATTCGCGTGCATCTTGCGTCAATCAATCACTCGTTGGTCGGGGACCCGATCTACGGACAGCGCCGCCCAGACCTCGGTGTGCAACGTCCGTTCTTGCATGCCGCAGAACTTGCGTTCAATCACCCTGGCAGCGAGGAGCGAGTCACGTTCCACAGCCCGCTTGCGAGCGATCTACAGGCTTGGCTCGACGCAGCGGTCGCATAAACAAGTTGGTCGATTGCCGGCTAGTCGGTGTTGCTTGATCAGTGCCGATGAAGTTGCGGCCAGGGTGCCTGGCCCTGCGCAATGGCAGCGATCCCGGCCAAGGAGTAACCATCGAGGTGCTCACGCATGTGTGTACCAGCCTGGTTCCAGATCGCGAGCAAGACGCACTGACCCTCGTGGTCACACGCACCGTCTTGGTGTGGAGCCCCGAAGTCGCCGACGGTGATTGGACCATCGACGGCCGAGACGATGTCGGACAGCATGATGTCCTCGGGTTCGCGGGCGAGAACGTAACCGCCACCGACGCCTCGCTTCGAGCGGACGAGCCCGGCGCCTTTGAGTGCAAGCAGGATCTGCTCAAGGTACGGCTGGGGGAGTGCGGTGCGCTCGGCGATGTCACGCACCGACGTCGGACCAACCTGATCGCGATGCAGCGACAGGCTGAGGAGCGCCCGGCAGGCATAATCCCCTCGGGTCGAGATGCGCACAACGTCACCTTAACCCCAACAATTGGCCGCTGACCTTGTGGAAGACCGGTCGTTCGTGGTCAACTTCACCAAGTGACTTCCACTTCCGGCGTCGGGCCGATCATTCCGGACTACGCGGGCGCCAATGTGCGAGGGATTGTCCCGGCCCTCCTCGGACCGTCGACGTGGTCGGCCGGAACGCTGCCGCGCTGGATGCCGAAGCCAGTCGTCGACTCCGAACAGTGTGTCTTGCTCGTGCTCGACGGTCTCGGCTGGGATCAGTTTCAAACGCATCGGGACCTGATGCCGACGCTCTCGACATTCGTCGGCCAATCGATTCACACGGTGGCGCCAACCACGACGGCCACCGCCCTGACCTCGATCACGACGGGCCTGACTCCCGGCGAGCATGGTCTCGTCGGGTACCGCATGATGCTCGGTGGTGATGTGCTGAACGTTTTGCGGTGGGCAGTCGACGACACGATTGTTCGCCGGCAACAGCCGCCGCCTGCAGTCCAGCCATTCGATCCATTTCTGGGCTATGCAGTTCCCGTCGTCTCGATGGCCGAGCTCGAGAACTCCGCGTTCAGCGAGGCGCATCTGCGTGGATCGACACCGGTTGGCTGGCGGGCCCCGTCGTCGATTGCCGTGACCGCTGCCGCGCAGATTGCGGCTGGTGAGCGGTTTGTCTACTGCTATTACGGCAGCATCGACAAGATTGCTCACGAACGCGGGTTCGGCCCCTACTACGAAGCAGAGTTGCGGGCCGCTGACCGCCTCGTCGCTGACATGCTCGAAGCGTTGCCGTCCGGAACGTCGCTCATGATCACCGCCGATCACGGGCAGGTGCACGTTGGCGACAACATCATCCATCCGTCCGAGGAGCTGCTGCGCGGTGTCACGGCGCAATCGGGCGAAGGCCGCTTTCGGTGGCTCCACACCTCGCCAGGGGCACAGGTGGACGTCGCCCAGATCGCGACTGCCGAAGTTGGTGACACCGCCTGGGTGGCCACCAAGGAGCAAGTCATCGACGAAGGGTGGTTCGGTCCGACGGTTGCGCCGCCGGTGCGCGCTCGTCTTGGCGATGTCGCGCTCGTCGCTCGTGACGACGTGACGTTCCACGAGAACGCCGACTCCGGGATGTACCAGCTGATCTGTCGGCACGGCTCGCTCACGTCAGCGGAAGTCAACGTGCCGCTTGTGGCGGCAACCGCCTAGAACCACGGCAGAGAAAGAGTTTCATGTTAGACATCGAATCGGCTCCCCTCGAGGAAGGCGCGTCAAAAGTGTTGCGTCCCGACGCCGTCCAGGGCGAGCAAGTGGAGCCGGTTGGAGAGCCGCCGTCGGGCGAGGCCGTCACGCAGCCGGCCAAGGTGATGCGGATTGGTTCGATGGTGAAGCAGTTGCTTGAGGAGGTACGCAACTCGTCGCTCGATGAGGCGTCACGTGAGCGGTTGGCGGAGGTCTACGAGCGGTCGGTGATCGAAGTGTCCGAGGCGTTGTCGCCCGATCTGCAAGAAGAACTGCGATCACTTGCGCTGCCCTTCGAGCACGACGAAGTGCCGAGCGAGGCAGAGTTACGCGTCGCCAAGGCCCAGCTCGTCGGCTGGCTCGAAGGGCTGTTCCATGGAATCCAGGCCTCGATGATGGTGCAGCAGGCTATGGCGCAGGCTCAAATGGGCCAGCAGCAGCGTTCGCTCGCTGGCGCTCCAGTCATCCCGGGCCAGCAAGCCGAGCGTCCCGGCACCTACCTCTAGGAGCCTTCGAGAGCACCTGGTAGGTTCGAGAATCACAACGCTGTAACTCGAAGAAAGCAGCGAAAGCATCTTCATGGCCGACTCCTTCACACACCTCCACGTCCACACCGAATTCTCGATGCTTGACGGAGCATCGCGGCTCGATGAATTGGTGGCCAAGGCGGTACAAGACGGGCAACCAGCGATCGGCATGACCGATCACGGCAACATGTACGGCACATTGGACTTCTACAAGGAGTGCAACAACCAGGGCATTAAGCCGATTATTGGGACCGAGGCCTACATGGCCCACGAGCATCGCAGCGAACGTCCGTCGCGTCGCGGCCGGGTTGACGATTCAGGTGGCGAGACCGAAGGTGGCAAGAAGCTCTACTACCACCTGATCCTGCTCGCGGAGAACAACGAGGGGTATAAAAACCTTATCCAACTCGCGTCGTTGGCATTCATGGAGGGGTACTACTACAAGCCCCGGATGGACTGGGAGCTCCTCGAGAAATACTCCGACGGGCTGATCGCCACGAGCGGGTGCCTGGGCGGCCACGTGCTGCAGTCGCTGCTCAACGGTGACGACAAAGGAGCGCTTGAAAAAGCCGGTCGACTGCAGGACATCTTTGGCCGCGACAACTTTTTTATCGAGATCCAGGATCACGGAATTCAGGCACAGAAGGAGACCAATCCAAAGCTTCTCGAGATCGCCAAGAAGATCAAGGCGCCGCTGCTGGCGACGAACGACACGCACTACACGCACCAGGACGAACACGACGCCCACGACGCGCTGCTGTGCGTGCAGACCGGGTCGCTCATGTCTGATCAGAAGCGGTTGAAATTCGATGGCAGCGATCACTACCTGAAGACCGCCGCCGAGATGCGCTATCTGTTCCGCGAGATCCCCACCGCCTGTGACAACAGCCTGTGGATCGCTGAGCGGTCGAACGTCGAGATCGAATTCGGCAAGCCGCTGCTGCCGAACTTCCCGCTGCCTGACGGCTTTGTTGATGACGAGGCATATCTGCGCCACCTGACTCAGGTCGGCGCCGAGAAGCGATGGGGCAAAGATGTCCCGCCGGAGGCCGTGGAGCGCCTTGCCTACGAGCTGCAGGTCATCTGTGACATGGGCTTCGCCTCGTACTTCCTCATCACGTGGGACCTCATCAAGTACGCCCGCGACAGCAACATCCGAGTCGGTCCTGGCCGGGGGTCGGCTGCAGGGTGTGCGGTCGCGTACGCGCTCTGGATCACCGATCTCGACCCGATCAAGTATGACCTCCTGTTCGAACGGTTCCTGAACCCGAGTCGCATCTCGATGCCCGACATCGACATGGACTTTGAGACCAGATATCGGGAGGACATGATCCGGTACGCAGCCGAACGGTACGGCCGCGATCACGTGGCCCAGATCATCACGTTCGGGTCGATCAAGGCCCGTAACGCAGCGCGTGATGCAGCTCGCGTACTCGGCTATCCGTACGGCGTTGGTGACAAGATCGCCAAGGCAATGCCGCCACTGGTCATGGGTCGCGACACCCCGCTCAAGTACTGCTTCGAGCAACATCCCAAGTACGCCGACGGATACAATTCTGCTGCCGATCTCCGGGCGATGTACGACACGGATCCAGACATCAAGAAGGTCGTTGACGTCGCCAAGGGTCTCGAGGGGCTGAAGCGCTCCGACGGTATTCACGCGGCCGCGGTGGTGATCACCAAGGATCCAGTCACCGACTACGTCCCGATCCAGCGTAAGCCCGAGGCAGGTGTCGACCCACAAGACGCACCCGTCGTCACGCAGTTCGAAATGCACGGCGTCGAGTCACTTGGCCTCCTGAAAATGGACTTCCTGGGTTTGCGCAACCTCGATGTCATCTCCGATGCCGAGTTCATGATCCGCGAACGACACGACCCGTCATTCGACATTGAGCAGACGGCGCTGGATGACCCGAAGACATATCAACTCCTGTCGCGCGGCGACACGGTCGGCATCTTCCAGCTCGAATCTCCGCCGATGCGTCAGTTGCTCAAGGCCATGGAGCCGAACACCTTTCCCGATATCGCCGCTGTGCTGGCGCTGTATCGGCCGGGTCCAATGTCGGTCAACATGCACTACGACTTCGCGGACCGCAAGAACGGTCGTCAGGAAGTCGAGTTTTTCCACGAGGACGCCAAGGAGGTGCTCGGCGACACGTATGGCCTGATGATCTATCAGGAGAGCGTGATGCGTGTCGCACAGAAGTTCGCCGGATACTCACTTGCTGAAGCCGACAACCTCCGCAAGGCAATGGGCAAGAAGAGCCGCGAGGTTATGGCCAAGGCGCGGCAGGCCTTTGAAGACGGCGTCGTTGAGCAGGGTTACGGCGACGAGATGGGCCCGATGCTGTTCGACATCATCGAGAAGTTCGCTGACTACGCGTTCAACAAGAGCCATACGTTTGGGTACGGACTCATTACGTACCAGACCGCGTACATGAAGGCGCACTATCCGGTCGAGTACATCGCGTCGCTCCTCACCAGCGTCAAGAACAACCTCGACAAGGCGGCCACCTATCTGGCCGATTGTCGTTCGATGGGCATCAAGGTGCTCACTCCTGACGTCAATCGGTCACTGATGAACTTCGGAGCCTTGTCGCCGGAGGAATTGCCGCCCGGAGTCACGGTGCCAGTCGGGAGCCCGGGAGCGATCACCTTCGGCCTCTCTGCCGTGCGCAATGTCGGTGAGGCTCTTGTCGAGTTGCTGATCGCTGAGCGCACAGAGAACGGGCAGTTCAGCGACTTCTACGACTTCGTAGAGCGAGTGCCCGAAGCGGTGCTCAACAAGCGAACCATCGAGTCATTGATCAAAGGCGGTGGCTTCGATGCACTGGGGCACCCGCGCCGCGGGCTGCTCACCGTGTTCGAACACATCATCGACACGACCGTCAAGCGTCGTCGCGAGCGCGAAAAGGGAGTGATGAGCTTGTTTGGCGACTGGGGTGACGGTGAAGCCGACTCCAATGGTGAAGGGGACAGCTTCAGTGAGCGGACACCAATCCCCGACCTGCACTTCGACAAAAGTGAGCAGCTGCGCTTCGAAAAAGAGATGCTCGGTCTCTATGTCTCGGACCACCCCCTGTTTGGCGTCGAGGGGGCCTTGAAGCGCAAGGTCGAACATGCCTTGATCGACCTGCCGAACATGGAAGATGGCACGCCAGTGGTCGTCGGTGGTGTGATCACCAACCTGGCGCGCAAGTTCACCAAAAAGGGTGATCAGATGGCGGTCTTCCTGTTGGAGGACCTCGACGCATCGATCGAGGTGACGATCTTCCCACGGACTTTGGCCGAGCAGGGCCACAAGCTCGAAGATGACCTTATCATCTCTGTGAAGGGTCGGCTTGACCGGCGCGACGAATCGCGTTTTGGCATCATCGGGCAGACAATCACAGTGCTCCATGGGCTCGATGACGGGCCAGCTGTGCCGCTCCGTCTGCGCATGCCGTCCACGTCGCTTGACGAGCTGAAGATCCAGCGCCTGAAGCGTATTCTGAAGGAGCATCCGGGTGATTCAGTGGTCATGGTGGACATCGGAATGGGCCAAGTCTTGAAGCTGGCTGACGAGTTCCGTGTCGATGTGGATCGGTCGGTCGGCGAGTTGCGGATGGCCTTCGGGCACGAAGCCGTCCTCCTCTAGCCGATTCCCGGTGTAGAATGGGAACGATGGCTCTTGAAGTTTCGACCAACGACGCCTCCGCACTGACGGACACCGACCTCGACGAATTGGCGGCGATGGAAGAGGCCTTCAGCGCCGGATCGCTCTCGAAGGCCAAAGAAGACTGGGTCCTCATCACGACGGCTCGCTTCGGTGATGCTCTGCATGGCTTCACGTTTTCCACGCTCGAACGCATCGGGGGCACTCCATGTGTGCTCATCGGGCTGATGAGCGTCAAGCGCACGTCGAAGCGTGACCAGGTACTGCGCGGCCTGATGAGCGAGGCCTACCACCGGGCGCTGATGGCATTCCCCGACGAGGACGTCGTTGTCGGCTGTCGCTTCGTCAATGCTGATTCCGTGGTGGCGTTGAAGGATCTCGACGATCTCACGCCGCGTCCCGACAACGACGCCGTGGGCGAAGAACGTGCCTGGGGTCGACGCTTGGCCAAGCGCTTCGGTATTGATGGCAAGTACGACGCGAAGTCCTTCATCTCGAAGGCGGGCGCGCAAGACGGTTTCCTCGACTTCGAGTCGGCCAAGCCTGAGCAACTCGATCCTGATGTCGTCGAGATGTTCGATGCTGTGCCGGTCGACAAGGGCGGCGTCATGGTGGTCTATGGCTGGACCATGGCCGAAGACCTGCAGAAGCTCGGTAAGCGCTGAGCGAGTTCACGCACGTTGTTCGCTCGCGGCGGATGACTCGGGCGTTCTCGACTGAGCCGGTTGACCCGGCTGTTGTCGACTCTCTCGTCGATCTTGCATCTCGAGCCCCCAGCGCCGGCAAGACGCAGGGTTGGCATCTCGTTGTGCTCGAAGGCGAGCAGACGAAACGGTTTTGGGATATCTCGCTCCCCGCCGCGAAGCGTGCGTCTTTTCGGTGGACACACTTGCTTGACGCTCCGATTATTGCGCTGCCGTTGGCGGATGCCAGTGCGTATACGGCCCGCTACGCCGAACCTGACAAGGCTCGGACCGGACTCGGAGCGGGCGCCGACGCCTGGCCGGTGCCGTACTGGACGATTGACACGTCGATGGCGGTGATGACGTTTCTGCTGGCAGCGCAGGACGCTGACCTCGGCGCGCTGTTCTTCGGTGTGTTCCACAACGAAGCCGCGTTGCGCGTTGAACTCGGTATTCCTGATGACCTCGAACTGCTCGGTGCGATCGCGCTGGGGCACCCTCTGGACGATGAGACTGTGCTTGGCCGAAGCTCCAATCGGGAGCGCCGGTCACCGGACCAGATCATCCACCGCAACGGCTGGTGACGCTGGTTGACCTCCGGGTACCGGTGGCGCTCAGGCTGGCGCCTGACTCGCTTCGCTCGGAGGGATCGGGTCGTGTCCATTCGGAGTCGATGCCGAGCTGCTAGGCATCGAGAGACGTTTGCCTGTGAGAACTTCGGAGAAGCCTTCGACGGTGTCCTGTGGTAGCTGACAGACATGGTCACGACAGACGTAGACGTAGCCTTCGTCGCGGCCTTCCCACAATGGTGAGTCATACGGCTCGCCCCAGGCCAGCACCGTGTCGGGACGCCAGATCGACTGTGCCATGCGCAAGATGTCGGGACGGTCGCCGACGATGACGACCTCGGTCGTGCCGCGACGGCGAAGGTCGGCAGCAATGAGTGCGTTGGAGTACATACCGATGCCTTGATCGACCTGAGTGTTGAGCAAGTGGAGGATCCGGTCAGCTTGGTTGGCATATCGCTGTTCGCCGGTCAGGCCGGCAAGTCGGTAGAGCGCGACTGCTGCAGTGGAGTTGGCTGACGGCAGGGCGTTGTCCTTCAGGTCCTTCTGGCGGACGATCAACTCCTCGGCGTCTTCGGCTGTGGTGTAGAGCCCGCCATTCACCGGGTCCCAGAACCAGTCGAGCATCGTGTCAGCGGTCTCGATCGCAGCAGTGATCCAACGTGCCTCGCCGGTGCACTCTGCGAGTCGTGTGAACGCGTCGACGAGCGCGGCATGATCGCCGGCGAGTGCATCGTGGCGGGCTCGGGGTTCGCCGTCGGCGTGCCAGCTACGATGCCATCGGCCGTCTGGCTTGCGGAGCTCACGCAGGAGGAACTCACCGTTGCGAACTGCAGCGTCGCGCCAGTCGGCGTTGTTGAACACAGATGCAGCCTCGGCAAGCGTCGAAAGGAACAACGCATTCCACTCGGTGAGGATCTTGTCGTCGAGACCGGGGCGGCGGCGCTCTTGTCGAGCTTGCGCCATGCGGAACGTGGCATAGTCGATTTCCTTCGGACGCTGCAACACTCCGCGGGCTTGCATCCGATTCGGGATGGAGCGGCCACCGCTCTCGGCCCAGTTGCCATCGTCGGTGATGTCGTACCACTCGATGGTCGCATCGACGATGGCGGGTTTGACGTCGGGCATCGCAGCGCGGACCTCGTCGGGTGTCCAGGTGTAGAAGAGGCCCTCGACGCCGTTGCCGTCTTCGTCGGGGGAGTCCGCGTCTTCGGCCGAGTAGAAGCCGCCGTCGGGATGCTGCAGCGTTGTGAGCACGTAACCAATCGTCTCACCGAGCACTTGCCGCCACTGTTGTTTGCCGAGCACGATGAGGCCGTGCAGGTAGGTCTTGCACAGGAGGGCCTGGTCCGACAGCATTTTCTCGAAGTGCGGAACGAGCCATTCGCGGTCGACCGAGTAGCGGGCGAATCCGCCTCCAATGTGGTCGTAAATGCCGCCGGAGCACATCGCATCGAGCGTGGTGACGATGATGTTCTGGGCTGCCTCAGCGCCATTACTCATGTAGGCGCGGAGCATGAGCTCAAGGTTGAAGCTGGATGGGAACTTGGGTGTTTGGCCGAAGCCGCCCCAATCAGGGTCGAAGGCTTTGCCGAGGCCCTGGACAGCGTTGTTGAGCTGTTCGACGTCGGGAAGGTCATCGCCAGCCTTCAGTTCGCTGCTCGCAGAGATTGCCTTCACGAGCTGGTCGACGTTCTTGCGTACGTCCTGTTGGCGAACGGTCCAGATGCCCCCATCACCGTTGTCGCCATCGCCGTTGATGGCGTCAAGCAGCTTGAGGAACGGTTCCTTCGGGTAGTAGGTGCCGCCGTAGAACGGTTCGCCGTCGGGCGTCATGAAGACGGTCATCGGCCAGCCGCCTCGGCCGGTCATCGCCTGCACGGCGTCCATGTAGAGCGCGTCGACGTCGGGGCGCTCCTCGCGGTCAACCTTGACGTTGACGAAGAGCTCGTTCATTCTCGCCGCCACTTCGTTGTCTTCGAAGCATTCACGAGCCATCACGTGACACCAGTGGCAGGCCGAGTACCCGACTGACAGCAACACCGGCACGTTGCGTTCTTTTGCGGCATCAAAGGCGTCCGGTCCCCAGGCGTACCAGTCGACCGGGTTGTCCCTGTGTTGGCGCAGGTAGGGCGAAGTTTCGTCGGCAAGCCGGTTCATACGAGTAGGGTAACGGCGGCCTGGTCTGCCACGCCCGCACAACGGTCACGCAGCGAGCACCGAGGATCAGCCGGCTTCGCGTCAAGAAAAGTGAGAGGTCGGTGGTCTGCCTCAGATGAAGATGTCGCGAGTGTTGTAGTCGCGGAGCACCCGCTCGTAGGTGTCGTCGTTGTACCGATAGTCATGCTCAAGACCGACGAACGGCACATACCGGAAGCGAGATTCTCCGGGGAAGTGCTGTGACCGAGCATCAATCGCCGTGGCAATCACTGCTGACCGGAGAAAGATCCGTTCCTCGTCGTAGAGGTCGGCTTGGCCGGGGACGTCGGCCTTGTACTGAAGCTTGCCTTCGACGCCAAGCACTGAGGATCGCCTATGGAATCCGAAAGTGATGGAGAGACGCGGGTTTGGCGATGAATTCACAAACGAACCGTGGAGTAGCTGACGGTTGACGATGGTGACGTCGCCAGCGGCGCAGACGAGCGGAACGGCGCCGGGTAGCCGCTCATCGCCGCCGTTGTCGGACACCAGACCGGTGACGTTGATTCGCCCGGACTTGTGGGTGCCCGGCATCACCCACAGGGCGTTCGCTGCGGTCGTCTGGTGCAGCTGTACCTGAAAGTTGAACCCGTGGATGCTGTCGTCCCAGTCAGGACTCTCCCAGTGTGTGGCCCCATCCTGATGCCATGACACCGCCCCGCCCAATCCTGGTTGCTTCACGAAAATGACATCGTTGTACGGGACGAAGTCAGCGCCGTTCAGCGCGGCAGCGACGCCCAGTAACTGGGGGTGTCCGTAGAGGCGGAGACCAGCAGGAATTGCTTGACAGACACCGGAAATGAGGTGCACGACGTACTTCGGTGCGTCAGCGTCAGCGGCCGGTTGTTCCATTTGTGTGGGGTGCCGTCCGGACAGGAGTGTGGTGCCGCCCCATGGGTCAGACAGCGGCTTGATGAACAAGAAGGGATCGATGGCGAGGTCTCGTCCAAATGCAGGTCGACCCGCAGCATCGTGCTCCGCCCGTGGCCGAACAGGGGCTCGACTGAGGAGGTCGTCCACGCCGATTCGCAGTTCTTCGAGCTCGGTGGACTCGATGACACCCTCGAAAATGTAGAAGCCGTGTGTCGAGTACGCGTCGAGAATGTCACTGGCAAGCCCACCGTCCTCGTCGAATCGAAGAGGACCTCGATTTCCGATCCCGTTGGCCAGCCGCTCGCCTTTGTCGCAGTAGTCGACCATCTTCGCTGCATGCTCAGCTCGCGTCTCCATCTTCCAAACTTACGGAGAGGTGAGGCCTCGTTCAAGATTCGATGCCTTTCTTTCCTTCACGCACGTTGAAAAGCCAGAGTCGGCCGAGGGCTGGGTGGGCTGCGCCATCCCGCTTGTCGCCTGTTGGCGGATATCTCCGACCGCTTACCCCGGCACTCAGTGAGGACGTCTCATGACCTTTGAATCGACTGACACAAACGATGTCGTCCGCACGACGGCTCCGAATCCACCGCCACATGTGGTGACCTCTGAGTTCGTCGGCGACCTTCAGTTCGAGAACGAATACCCAACGGATGCAACGGTGGACAAGCTGTTCGACCAGCTCGATTTCCAGCGAGGCCGTCAGGCGTTTCTGCGAAATATCACCGCGTCGTCGATGTTTTCGTTCCGTGCAGGCTTGCGGCGAAACTTGGGAGTCACGTCGGCGAGTCAACTCGTTGTCTGGGAGGACCAGTTCGATGCTCGGTCGCTGGTGCTGACGCCGAACTCCGAAACTGTCTACGGCGTGACCTACCTCGACCTGAAGACCGACGGCCCGACGGTGGTCGAGGTAGCCCCAGGGATCCTGGGGTTAGTCAACGACATGTGGGTGCGCGAAACAACAAACATCGGCCCCGCCGGACCAGACCAGGGCAGAGGCGGTCGATTTCTGTTCTTGCCGCCCGGCTACGACGGCGAACCTCCACCGTATGGCTTTCACATCTGCCCGTCAGAGACCTTCGGGCTGTGGCTCTTGCTTCGTGGCATGCGCACGCCTGACGGCTCGTCGACCGACGCGGTGGCGCTGCAACGGCAAACCCGCGTCTATCCGTTGGCTGAAATGGACGAGCCTCGTGAGACCGAGTTCGTCAACGCCTCCGGCCAGGACCTTGACACGATCCACCCGATCGATTTCCGCTTCTTCGAAGACCTCGCCACCCTCGTGAACGAGGAACACCCCGACGCGATCGACGCCGAAACGGCCGGCATGCTCGCCACCCTCAGGATTGCCCACGGCCAGCCGTTCAACCCCGACGACCGCACGACACGGATCCTCACTGAATCGGCCAAGGTCGGCTCGGCGATGGCACTTGCTACGAGCTACCGAACCCGACTCCCACTTCAGCGTTATGACGACCGCCAGTGGATCGAAATCGGCAACACCGCCTACCCCGACTACGAGCAGGACGGCCACACCATGCTGTCAGGCCTCAGCCTGATGGGCTGGTTTGCCACAGGCTCCTCCATTGCCGTGGCGACCCCGCCACCGGGCAAAGGCTCGGCGTACATATGGACCTACAACGACGGCAACGCTGAGTGGCTCGACGGTGCCCGCACCTACAAATTGACCCTCCCACCGGGAGTCCACATGGCCAACTTCTGGTCGGTCGTCATTTACGACGTGTGGACCCGCTCGATGCTCGCCAACGGTCAGGCAGCACCAAGCCTCAACAGCTTCGCCGAACTCGACTCGAACGACGATGGTTCGATCACCATCGCCTTCGGTCCAGAGAAACCCACCGATGGGGCGTCGAACTGGATCCGCACGATCCCGGGCAAGGGCTGGTTCGCGATCTTTCGGCTCTACGGACCCACCGACGGTTACTTCGACCACAGCTGGAAGCCCAGCGACATCACCCCTGCCTGAACGCAGACGACATCGCCGGAACTGGAGGACCCGCGACCTAACCAGCTCGCTGCAAGCTGGTCTGGGAGGAGCTGTGGGCACGCCCGACAACTCGCTAGCGTCGGCCGCATGAGCATCATCGGGTGGATTGTCGTTGGATTGATTGCCGGCGGGCTGGCTCGGTGGATCGTTAAAGACGACCGCAGCGGGTGCATCTACACGATGATCGTGGGTGTGCTCGGCGCGATGATCGGCGGCTGGCTCATGTCGATCATCGACAGCAATGGCGTCGACGAGTTCTCGCTGCGCAGCATTGGCGTTGCCGCGATCGGCGCGGTGTTGTTACTGCTGGTGTTGCAGGCGATCGCTGGGCGTGGACCGAGGAACGCCGGCTAAATGGCAACGGCTTACACGCCAGTTGCGTGGAAGCCGCCGTCGACGTGGATGATCTCGCCCGTGGTCTTGGGGAACCAGTCGGACAGCATTGCGACGACGGTGCGCGCAACCGGCTCTGAGTCGTTGACGTCCCAGCCGAGGGGTGCTCGTCCATCCCAGACATCCTCAAACTTGGCGAAACCAGGAATGGACTTGGCAGCCATCGTGCGGATCGGTCCAGCGGCGACCAGATTGCAGCGGATGCCCTGCGGGCCAAGTTCCTTGGCTAAGTATCGCGACACGCTCTGCAGCGCGGACTTCGCGACACCCATCCAGTTGTAGGCCGGCCAGGCCACCGAGTTGTCGAAGTCGAGGCCGACAATCGAACCACCATCTTGCATGAGAGGAACGAATGCATCGGCGAGCGCCTTGAGCGAGTAGGTGGACACGTGCATGGCAATGGCGACGTCATCCCACGGTGCATCCATGAAGTTGTCGCCGAGGCACGATTCGGGAGCGAAACCCACTGCGTGAAGCACACCGTCGACTCGGCCCCATTTCGCCGCGAGCGCCTTGCGAACAACGATGCCGTGCTCAGGAACGGTGACGTCGAGTTCGAACACCTCGATCTCTGAGCCGTCGGTGTTCGCTCCAAGTTTGCGTGCTGTGCGTTGTGTGAGACGGAGCGCGCGTCCGGCGCCGGTGAGCACGATATTGGCGCCCTGTTCCTGCGCAATTTTCGCCACTCCAAATGCAAGTGACGCGTCCGTCAGGACGCCGGTGATCACGATGTTCTTTCCGTCGAGCAGACCCATGACCAGCAAGTTAGCCCGATCATCGACTGTGACACGCGTTGCGAAGGCGGGGGAGTGGCCGTGCCGTGTGGCACCCTGTCGCCATGTCGGGAATGAAACGTCAGTCGTCGGGGGTTGAGGGATGTCCGTGAAGCAAACAATGCAGCTCTACGACACTGCTCGTCGCGCCATCGTTCCGTTCGAGCCCGGCGATCAGGTGCTGATGTACACCTGCGGCATCACGCCGTACGATGCCACGCACCTGGGGCACGCTGCGACGTTCATCGCATATGACATCTTGCAGCGCCGCCTCATCGACATGGGCCACACGGTCAAGTGCGTCCGCAACGTGACCGACGTTGACGACCCGTTGTTCGTCAAAGCGCGTGAACTCGGTGTGCATTACCTCGACCTGGCGGCTTCGGAGGAAGCTCGCTTCGAGCGCGACATGGTCGCGCTCAACGCGCTCCCCGTTGCATCGAGCCCGCGAGCATCCTCGGCGATCCCTGACATCCGAGGCTTCATCGGCATGGTGCTCGATCGTGGCTTTGCCTACGAAGCGGGTGGCTCGGTCTACTTCGACGTTTCGAAGTTTGACTCGTTTGGCTCGATGAGCGGCTACTCCGAAGAGGAAATGCTCGCGTACGCCAAAGAGCGCGGAGGAAATATCGAGGATCCGAACAAGCGATCCCCGCTCGACTTCGTGCTGTGGCATCCGTCTGCAGATGACGAACCGGCTTGGGACACAATGTGGGGTGCTGGTCGTCCCGGCTGGCACATCGAGTGTTCGGCGCTTGCGCTGCGCGAGCTCGGCACGACTATCGACTTGCACGGTGGCGGCTCAGATTTGATTTTCCCGCACCACGAATCCGAACGGGCACAGTCTGAGGCGGCCACCGGTGAGCAGTTCGTCAAACACTGGATGCATACGTGCATGATCTTCATGGACGGCGAGAAAATGTCGAAGAGCCTCGGCAATCTCGTGTTCGTCGACGCGCTGCGCGAAACCTACGACCCCCGCTCGATCCGGCTCGCGATCATCGAACACAACTACCGCGTCGACTGGCATTGGGACGATGACCTGATGCCGCGCAACGCAGGTCGTCTGGAGAAATGGCTCGCGAACGCTCGACCGAATCCAGGCCTGCTTGAAGTCGTGCGCAAACGTCTCGACGACGACCTTGACACGCCCGGTGCGATTGCCGCCGTCGATAATGCAGCGACTGCCGGTGAGGGAGTTCTCGAATCGGCCGCGCTGCTTGGCGTCGACCTGACCTGACTCACACGAAATCTGATTCACACGAAGTTCACCGCGCCGCCTCCGAAGCGCGCGAGACATGTCCCAAGGTCGCTCTCATGAGCGAAGGCCCTGATGCAGGGAGACTGCCGCGACGAGTTCGCAAAGTGGGCGCTCAGCTTGTCACGCGTTTGTGGGACCTTGACGTGTCTGGCCTCGAACAGTTGCCCTCCGATGGGCCGGCGATTCTGTGCCCCAATCACATCTCGTTTCTTGACTCGGCATTCCTCACGTTCACGCTGCCGAGAAACATCTCTTTTGTCGGTAAAGCCGAGTACATGGACTCATGGAAGACCAAGTTTCTGTGTCCCGCGATGGGCATGATTCCCATCGACCGGACGGGTGGAACCAAGAGCGCCGCCGTGCTCGATGCTGCTGAAGCTGTGCTCCGGCGCGGCGAGCTGTTCGGGATCCAGTCGGAAGGGACGCGGAGTCGCAACGGGTCGCTCGGAAAGGGGAGGACGGGTGCGACTCGACTGGCCATGACTGTTGGATGCCCGATCTACCCGGTCGGCATCATTGGCACCGACGGGATTCAGCCGCCCAACGCTCGCGCGCCGAGATTAAGATCGGCTGTCCGGCGAAGCCGGAGCGATACATGAATCGCGGGGCGGAGCACCTCGCCTGGCGATCGATGATCGACGAAGTCATGTTCGAGATCCGCGAACTATCGGGCCAGGAGTACGTCAACCGATACCACGGCGACGAAGCCGACTCCGAACCCGTCGTGATGGCACAGGTCGGTCATGTCGCCGACGCAGTGTCCGCAGCACGCGAACTCGGCGCCGCAGCGGACGGCTGATCTGAAACCGTCCGCCTGTGCGGCAGCGTGCGCTTCTATCCTGAACGTCACATGTCGAACATCACCATCTCGCTTCCCGACGGTTCAAGCCGAGAGCTGCCCGGAGGGTCGACAGCGCTCGACCTCGCAGCATCTATCGGGTCCGGTCTGCGCAAGGCAGCTGTCGCTGCAAGCATCGACGGCGTTGAGGCCGACCTGACCGTCCCGCTCGTCGACGGCAACGTTGTGGCGCTGATCACCAACGACACCGACGCCGGACGGCACGTGCTGCGTCACTCGACGGCACACGTACTGGCCCAAGCGGTGACGCAGCTGTATCCGGGAGCCAAGTTCACGATTGGCCCTGCCATCGAGAACGGCTTCTATTACGACTTCGACTTGCCTGACGGCAAGACCTTCACCGATGACGACTTGGGAGTCATCGAGAAACAGATGAAGGACATCGTCAAGCAGAACCAGCCATTCACACGTTCGGAACACTCGATGGCCGAAGCAAAGGAACTGTTTGCAGATCAGCCGTACAAAGTCGAGATCATCGAGCGCGTCGAGTCGGCAGACACAGATGCAGAAGATGCAGGCGAAGTGTCCGGCGATGGGATCATCAGCGCCTACCGCAACACCGACGAATTCATCGACATGTGTGTCGGCCCGCACGTGCCGAGCACGGGCAAGCTTGCATTCTTCAAGTTGCAGCGCGTCTCGGGCTCGTACTGGCGTGGCAACGAGAAGGGCCCACAGCTCCAACGTGTCTACGGCACCGCCTGGGAAAGCAAGCAGGCGCTCGCAGGGCACCTCCACCAGCTCGAAGAGGCCTTGAAGCGCGACCACCGCAAGCTCGCTGTCGAGCAAGATCTGCTCAGCTTCCCGAGCAAGCTCGGTGGCGGCCTTGCGGTGTGGCACCCGAAGGGTGCAACCATCCGCAAGCTGATGGAGGATTACAGCCGCCAGCGTCACGAGAACGGGGGCTACGAGTTCGTTTACACGCCGCATCTTGCCAACGCGAACCTGTTCGAGACATCCGGTCACCTCGACTTCTACGCCGACGGCATGTACCCGCCGATGGAGATGGACAATGGGACGTACTACCCGAAGCCGATGAACTGCCCGATGCACTGTCTGATCTTCGACAGCCGTCAGCGCAGCTATCGCGAGCTGCCGCTCCGACTGTTCGAACTCGGTACCGTGTATCGCTACGAACGGGCGGGGACATTGCACGGCCTGATGCGGATCCGCGGCTTCACGCAGGACGACAGCCACATCTATTGCACGCAGGAACAACTCGCTGGCGAGGTCGCCGGTTTGCTCGACTTCGTGCTGTCGGTCCTACGCGCATTTGGTTTCGACGAGTTCACGTTCAATCTGTCCACGCGTGACCCCGAGAAGTCGGTCGGCACCGACGAGATCTGGGAGACGGCAACGACCGCGCTGCGTGACGCGCTCGACTCACACGGCCTGGAGTACGCCGTGAAAGAAGGCGACGCAGCGTTCTACGGCCCGAAGATTGACATCGACGTGCGCGACGCGATCGGCCGGTCGTGGCAGCTCTCAACCATCCAGGCCGACTTCCAGCTCCCCGAGCGATTCGACCTCGAATACGTCGGTGCCGACAACAGTCGGCACCGGCCGATCATGTTGCACCGTGCGCTCATGGGATCGATCGAACGCTTCTTCGGCGTGCTCGTTGAGCACTACGCGGGCGCCTTCCCTACGTGGCTGGCGCCTGTGCAGGTCCGTGTCCTTCCGGTTGCGACGCCGCACGAGGAGTACGCGCTGGAAGTCGTCGACCGGCTGCGCTCCGCTGGTGCCCGGGTCGACATGGTCGCGGCGGACGATGGCCTGGGTAAGCGCATTCGTAACGGCAAGGTGGAGAAGCTCCCATACGTGCTGGTGGTCGGTGACGACGACGTTGCTTCACGCACCGTTGGCGTGAACGTGCGTGCCGATATGCAGAGCGAGGGCGCGCCGGATGTCGAACGCGACGTGCCGCTTGATGACTTCGTTTCCCGGTTCGAGGGCGAGGTTGCCGATGCGACCGACGCAGCGCTGCAGGCCTGATGCTTGACCGCATTTGGTCGGGTTGGCGGGCTGCGTACGTGACCGACGGGCCCTCCCGTCAGGACGGCCATGATGCAGCGGGGAGCGTCTTTACTCAGCTCTTGAGTTCGGGAGCGCCAGATGAGGAGACGCACATCGTCCACCGCGGCAAGCTTGTCTTTGCTGTCTTGAACATCCATCCCTATACGTCGGGCCATGTATTGGTTCTGCCGTACCGGGAGGTGGCCGACCTCAGTGACCTGACACCGGACGAGACAACCGAACTCTGGGCCACCGTGACCAGAACGGTTGATGCGGTCCGCTCTGCGTATGCCCCCGATGGAACGAATGTAGGGCTCAACCTCGGGCGTGCGGCGGGAGGCTCGGTCCCGACGCACCTCCACGTGCACGTCGTGCCGCGTTGGACCGGCGACTCGAACTTCATGTCGTCGATCGCTAACGCCCAGACCCTTCCCGAAGCCCTCGAGGTATCGGCTGGTCGCCTTCGAGCAGCATTCGGCCGACATCTGCCGGCTGACGCGTAGGCTGACATGGTGACGACCGACGATCAGATCGACGAACTGCCCGACGACCTCAACCCGGCCGGATTTGTCGGCGCGTACCTCTTTCCCGACAACAGTCGTCGGCGCTGGCCCGGAGCCATGTACATCGGATTTGCCGCCATCATCGCGACGGTCTACTTCCTCGCCATTGACGCAGCAGTGGTCAACACTGGATGGCTGGTTGCAGCGGTCGTACTCGCTGCGGTGGGATTGTTCTCGATCAGCTCCGGATGGCGGATGGCGGTCGATGAAAAAGAAGCATTGGTCGCTGCCCAGGGCGCTGTGGGGTTTGCCGTCGGCCATGCCTCAGCACAGCAGGTTTGGCGAGGCCTCCGTAGCCGTCCTACCTGGCGGGTGCTCTGCTACTCAGCCGAGGAACCGCCGGTGCAGCGTGGTCTCGTGCTGGTTGACGCCGTCGATGGTCGCATCCTTGAACACCTCGTCGAGATCAACGACGAGGCTGACCTTGAGTCGGCTGCCGGATAGAGTCAACGGAGCATGTTTGACGGCACGTTCAGAAAGCCAGTCGACAGGGCGGTGAAGCCGATCGGCGCGTTTCTGCGCAAGACGAAACTGACCCCTGACCACTTGACGATTCTTGGTCTCCTCGTCGGCGTTGGCGCTGCCGTGGCCATTGGTTTCGGGCGCCTGTGGTTGGGTTTGGCCCTCGTGATCCTGGCGGGGTTGCCCGATCTCCTCGACGGCGCGCTCGCCAAGGCAACAGGAACCTCCAGCCAGCGCGGCGCCTTCTTCGACTCAACCGTTGACCGAGTAACCGATTCGCTGCTCCTCGGGGGCATCGGCTGGCACTTTGCCTTGACCGAGGATCCTCGTCTGGTGCTGCTGCCCTTTGCTGTTGCCTCGATGTCGTCGATCATCAGCTACCAGCGGGCCAAGGCAGAGTCACTCGGCATCGATGCCAAGGGCGGCCTCATGGAACGCGCCGAGCGGATCATCGCGATCTGTATTGGACTGGCGTTCAACGTCTTACTCATTCCGATCCTGTGGTTGATGCTGGTGCTCACGACCATCACCGCGGTCCAGCGATTCGCCAAGGTCTGGAAAGCCGCAGACGTTGCGCCGGTCACCGCAGCGAAGATCGAGATGCGTCGATCGCGACGGCAAAGCCGCCGAGTCGCACGCACCGAGCGGCGGCGTACACACGTGCCGCGCCGAAAGCAGTGACTCCCGAAGAATTGCAGCAGCAGTTCATCAGCCAATTCACCACGAACGGCTACAAACTCGGGGCGTTGGCCGCCAGGTTGATGCCCGGGCCCCTCGCCATGGGGTTTGCAACGCCGGCCGGTGCGGGGGCGAACCTTGCCAGCCCGGAGCGCCGTGCGATCATCGAACGTCATCTGCAGCGGGTCGACCCGACACTGCGCGGTCTGCGGTTGCGGAGGGCGGTGCAGGAGGCATTCGACTCCTACGCTCGCTACTGGATCGAAAGTTTTCGGCTCCCCACGATGTCCAAGCGCGCGGTCGCAGCGTCATTCCGAGAAGATGGCTATCGGCACCTGACCGAGGCACTCACCGCCGGCAACGGCGCGATCATTGCCCTGCCCCACCTGGGAGGCTGGGAGTGGGCTGGCCGGTGGATCGCGGACCAGGGCCACCCCATCACGGTCATCGTTGAACAGATCGAACCTCCGGAACTGTTCGAGTGGTTCGTGGACCTGCGGTCGAAGCTCGGCATGACCGTCGTGCCGCTTGGCCCCAAAGCCGGCACCGCAGTGATTGCGGCGCTCAAAGCCAATCATGTGGTGTGCTTGCTGTGCGATCGTGACATCCAGGGCGGAGGCCCTGAGGTTGAGTTCTTCGGGGAAACCACAACGCTGCCTGGGGGTGCGGCCACCGTGGCGCTGCGCACCGGGGCTCCGATTCTGCCGACCGCCATTTACTTCACCGAACGATTCTACGGCCATCTCGGCTACGTCGGTCCCCCGATTCCAGTTGATCGTCAGGCGAAGCGGCTACGTGATGACGTGCAACGCGTAACTCAACTGGTCGCTACTGAGCTCGAAGTGTTGATCCGGCGAGCACCGTCGCAGTGGCACCTGTTCCAACCAAACTGGCCGAGCGATCCCGGTTATGGTGAACCGTCGAGTTCGGAGACCTGATTGCGGCGTCCATCACGACACCGGACAGGGGTTCGAGCTTGGACCTCCGCGCAGATCAGCTAGACATAGCTCGGTGAATCGACCGCTACGCGTCGGGCTGGTGTGCCCGTACAGCTTGACGATCCCGGGCGGGGTCCAAATGCAAGTGCTCGCATTGGCGCACGAACTCCGTGCTCGCGGGCACGAGGCGCGTGTGCTGGGCCCCTGTGACGGCCCTCCGCCTGAGAGCTTCGTGACGCCACTCGGCAACTCCCTGCCGCTGTCTGCGAATGGTTCAATCGCCCCGCTTGCACCCGACCCGTCCGCAGCGTTCCGGACAATTCAAGTGCTGAAGGATGAGGCATTTGACGTGCTCCACGTGCACGAACCGTTGGCGCCCGGGCCGACGTTGACGACGATTCTGACCCGGCCGGCGCCGATCGTCGCAACGTTCCACGCTGCTGGACAATCGACGAGCTACCGGGTGTTCAAGGGTCCGCTCAGCCGCATCATCAAGCGGATCGATCGCAAGGTTGTCGTCTCGAAAGATGCTCTGACCCTTGCCCATTTTCACCTCGGCGGCGACTACGAAGTCTTGTTCAACGGTGTCGACATCGGCCAGATTCAAGCGGTCGACCCGATGGTGACCGACCGGCCGACAATCTTTTTTTGCGGGCGCCACGAAGACCGCAAGGGGCTCAGCGTCTTGATCGATGCGTTCGAGCAAATGCCCGCCGATGTCGATCTCTGGATTGGCAGCGACGGTCCTGACACGGCAGCACTGCAGCGCCGGACGTCTGGTGACCAGCGCATCCACTGGCTTGGCCGGATTACTGAGAAGGACAAGTTCGCTCGGCTGCGCGGCGCAGACATTTTCTGTGCCCCTTCATTGGGCGGGGAGTCGTTCGGAGTCGTGCTGATCGAAGCGATGGCTGCTGAAACCACTGTGGTGGCCAGCGCACTCGACGGCTATCGCAACGTTGCCACCGACAACGTCGATTCGATCCTGACACCACCGGGATCGATGGATGCGCTCGCTGGTGCGTTGCGTCGTGCGCTCGACGACCGTGAACTGTCAGCCCGGCTCCGCACTGCGGGAGCCTTGCGAGCCACGGACTTTGCAATGTCGACGCTGGCTGACCGGTACGTGGAGATCTACCGGGAACTGATTTTCGACTCCACCCGCTGATCTTGCCGGGGTCGTACACTGGCCCGATGATCGTCCTTCTCCTTGTCATCGTCGGGGTGGTTGTCATCGTGGCAATCATCATCGGCGCCTACAACGGCTTGATTCGTCGCCGAAACCAGATCGAGAACGCTTGGTCCCAGATCGACGTGCAGCTCAAGCGTCGCCTCGATCTCATCCCTAATCTGGTCGAAACCGTCAAGGGCTACGCCGCTCATGAGCGCGAGACCCTTGAAGCCGTCATCAATGCTCGCAATGCCGCCATCCAGGCGCCAGACACGCCCGCGGGTCAAGCCGGCGCGAACAACATGCTCGAAGGTGCGCTCGGCAAGCTCTTTGCACTGGGGGAGGCGTACCCAGACCTCAAGGCGAACCAGAACTTCTTGCAGTTGCAGGAAGAACTCACCGCAACCGAGGGCCGGGTGGCGTACTCGCGCCAGTTCTACAACGACAGTGTGCTCGACTACAACAACAAGCTCGAGCAGTTCCCAACCGTCTTGTTAGCAAAGGCAATGAAGTTCGAACGTCGCGAGTACTTCCAAGCTGAAGAAGCAGCTCGCACCTCACCGAGTGTCGAATTCTGATCCATCTTCATGTTTGAACTGATCAGATCGAACAAACGCCGCAGCCTCGCGCTCGTTGCCGGATTCATGTTTGTCGTCGCCCTGGTCGGCGCCGCCATCGGCCTCGTCGTCGGCAACGGCATTCTTTTTACGCTTATCGCTCTCGTGTTCAGTGGCGCGGTGGCATTCGCGTCCTACTGGAAGGCAGACAAGATCGCATTGCGCATGAGTCGCGCCTACCTAGCGTCCGCGGTTGAATATCAGCGCCTCCACAACCTTGTCGAGGGCCTCTGTATTGCTGCGGGACTTCCCAAGCCTGGCGTCTACATCATTGAAGACCCTGCACCGAATGCTTTCGCAACTGGACGCAATCCCGAGCATGCGGCCATCGCTGTGACGACTGGTCTGCTGGAAAAGCTGAACCGCGTTGAACTCGAAGGTGTGGTCGCTCACGAGTTGGGCCACATCAAGAACTACGACATCCTGGTGTCGACGCTCGCAGTCACCATGGTGGGCACGGTTGCGCTGCTCGCTGACGGTGCGATTCGGCTGATGTGGTGGAACGGTGGACGCGTGGCGCGTCGCGGCGACCACGACAACGGCAACAACCCGCTTGCCTACGTCGGCTTTGCCCTGTTAATTGTTTCCCCGCTCATTGCAAAGGCGATGCAGGCGGCCATCTCGCGTCGCCGCGAAACGCTCGCTGATGTCACGGCTTGCCAACTCACTCGCTACCCGCCGGGGCTGATCTCTGCGCTCGAGAAGCTCCAGCAAGACATCACGGTGACGCACAGCGCGTCGACCGCTACGGCACACTTGTGGATTGAACAGCCCATGAGTGGCGTCGGGGACCAAGGTAAACTCCGCGCCGTCCACCAGTTGTTCAACACCCATCCGCCGCTCGATGAGCGAATCGCACTTCTGAGAGAACTCTGATGACCACAAGATCCTTCCTGTCTGTCCGGCGCAGCTTGGCGCTCGCCGCCGTCGCCTTGTTGGGCGCTGCTGCGTGCTCGGGAGGGTCCGAGGAAGCCGCGATCACTGCGCCCGTCGAAACGACGGCGAGCGAGGCGACAACCACGACTGCCGGCGAGGCAACAACCACGACTGCTGTCGAGGCAACGACGACCACCGTTGCCCCGGTCCTCATCCGTCAGCCACTCACCGGTGAGCCGCTGGCGAGTGAGGCCGAGATTGTTGAGCGTCCGGCAATGGCCGTCAAGATCGACAACCATCCCGGAGCGCGCCGCAACCACTCCGGTTTGGCTGTTGCCGACATCGTCTTCGAGGAAAAGGTCGAAGGCTCACTCACTCGTTTCGCCGCTGTGCTCCACACCCAGGACGCGGATCCGTTGGGACCGATTCGTTCCGGCCGTGAGCAAGACGTCGCCCTGCTCAGTTCGCTCAACGAGCCGTTGTTCGCCTGGAGCGGCGGTAACCCTGGTGTCACAGCATTGGTTCGATCGTCGACATTGGTCGACATCGGCGCTCCGACGTATCCCGGCAGTTACTACCGTGGTGCCGGATCCGGACCGCACAACCTGTATTCCGACTCCGATTCGCTGTACTCGCTGACGCCGGAGGGCCACCCAGGCGCGCCTGCCGCGCAGTTCGGCTACCTCGATAACGGTCAGGTCTTCGCCGGGGCGCCCGGTCGCAACGTGTCGTTCTCGATCGGCAGTATTGACATCGAGTGGACGTGGAGCGACGAAGCACAGCGTTACGAGCGATCGCAGGAGGGTGAAGCGCATATCGACAAGACCTACGGCCGGATCGGAGCGGAGAACGTCGTGCTCCTCGGCGTCGACTACCGCCAGAGCTCCATCGATCAGAATGCCCCTGAGGCGATCACGGTCGGTTCGGGGCTCGTGTCGGTCTTCAGTAATGGTGAGTATCTCTCGGGCACCTGGGAACGTGAGCTGGCCACCTCCCCGTTCACGTTGACCGTCGGCGACGGGCAGGTCATCCAGCTGACTCCTGGGCAGACCTGGGTCGAGTTGGTCGAGGTCAGCACGCCAGGCGAAGTACCAGCCTTCGAAGTTTCCTGACAAACGATCGGGCGGGTTCGGCCCAACGAAAGTAGCCTGAGGCCATGATCGCTGAGAGCACCGGAACGTTTCCCGTCAAGCGGGGGTTGGCCGAGATGATGAAGGGCGGCGTCATCATGGACGTCGTCAATCCTGAGCAAGCCAAGATCGCAGAAGACGCCGGTGCCGTTGCGGTGATGGCACTGGAGCGCGTCCCGGCCGATATTCGGGTCGACGGTGGTGTTGCCCGTATGAGCGACCCTGAGATGATCGACGGAATCCAAGCCGTGTGTTCGATTCCCGTTATGGCGAAGGTACGCATTGGTCACTTTGTCGAAGCGCAAATCATCCAATCGCTGGGTGTCGACTTCATCGACGAGTCCGAAGTGTTGACTCCCGCCGACGAGGCGTACCACATCGACAAGATGGCATTCGACGTGCCGTTCGTGTGCGGCGCGACCAACCTCGGTGAAGCGCTTCGGCGGATTTCCGAAGGCGCTGCGATGATCCGTTCGAAGGGTGAAGCTGGCACGGGCAACGTGGTCGAAGCGGTCCGCCACCTCCGGTCAATTCTCGGCGACATCAAGCGCATGACGCAGGCGGACGAAGCTGAGTTGTTCGGCTGGGCCAAAGACCTGCAGGCTCCGCTGCCGCTCGTCCAGGAGATCGCACAGACCGGCAAGCTGCCAGTCCCGCTGTTCTGCGCCGGGGGTCTCGCGACGCCGGCCGACGCCGCGCTCGCCATGCAACTCGGTGCCGAAGCCGTCTTCGTCGGGTCAGGCATCTTCAAGTCCGATGATCCGTCGCCGCGCGCAAAGGCGATCGTCGAGGCAACGACGCACTACCAAGACGCCGCCATCCTCGCCAAGGTCAGCCGGGGCCTTGGTGCCCCGATGACAGGCATCGGCATGGACGAAATCAGCGTCAAGTACGCCGACCGCGGTTGGTGAATCGATCCGCTGAGGCTTCCGGCCCGGTCGTCGGGGTGCTCGCACTGCAAGGTGCGTTCTCCACTCATCTCGAGCGTCTCGCAGCGCTCGGCGTCGATGCACGCCTGGTCAAGCAGTCTGAGCATCTCGATGGTGTTGACGCACTCATCTTGCCGGGCGGTGAAAGCACGACGATGTCGATGCTGCTCGACACGAGCGGTCTCAGAGATCCGCTCAGCGACTTGCTCGGCGACGGGATGCCGGTCTTTGGCACGTGTGCCGGGATGATCCTGTGCGCCTCGAACGTGCTCGACGGTCGACCAGATCAGCACGGCTTCGACCTGATTGACATCACGGTACGCCGCAACGGGTACGGCCGGCAGCTCGACAGCTTCGAAACCGACCTCGCCATTGTGGGGCTCGACACGCCGTTCCATGCGGTGTTCATCCGGGCGCCGCGAGTCGAGCGTGTCGGCGTCGCCGTCGAGGTCCTCGCCGAGCACGACGGCATTCCTGTTCTCGTTCGGGACGGAACCTGTACGGTGGCAGCGTTCCACCCGGAACTGACTCACGACACCCGACTCCACGAACTGTTCGTCGCTCAACTCACCGGAAACTGAAAACAAAGGGATCCCTCGTATGTCCGGCCATTCCAAATGGGCAACAATCAAGCATAAGAAGGGCGCCACCGACGCAAAGCGCGGCAAGCTCTTCGCGAAACTCGCCCGCCAGATCGAAGTTGCCGCGAAAGGTGGTGGCGACGTCGACATGAACCCGACGCTGCGAACATCTGTGCAGAAGGCCAAGTCGGCGCAGATGACCAACGAAGCAATCGATCGCGCGGTCAAACGGGGGAGCGGCAACGCCGAAGGCGATGCCTACGAGAGCATCATGTACGAGGGGTACGCCCCAGGCGGCGCGGCCCTGATGATCGACGTGCTCACCGACAATCGCAATCGGTCCGGCGCCGACATTCGCCAGATCTTCAGCAAGCTCGGCGGGTCGATGGCCGAGCCGGGAGCAGTGGGATGGCAGTTCGCCCGCAAGGGCGTCATCATGGTCGACGCGAGTGCTGACGAAGACGAGTTGATGATGGCAGCACTCGAAGCTGGCGCCGACGACATGGTGCAGGTGGGCGAGGCCTTCCAGGTCACGTCGGACCCGTCGCCGGTGTACGACATCAAGACGGCGCTCGAGACCGGCGGATTCACGGTGCAATCAGCGGACTCGCCGATGATGGCTGAGAATCTCGTGCCGGTCACCGACGTGAAAGATGCCAAGGCGATTCTCCGCATTCTGGAAGCGCTTGAAGACAACGATGATGTGCAAGACGTCTTTTCGAACTTCGACATGAGCGATGACCTGATGGAAGCGGCAGCCGAGTGAGCCTCTCGGTCGGCGATGCCGCTCCTGACTTCGATCTGCCCGGTACGGGCGGACGCAGCTACACCTTGGTGGAGTTTGCGGGCAAGTCGGTCGTGCACGTGTTTTACCCGGGCGATGACACTCCGGTCTGCACGAAGCAGCTCAACAGCTACAACGACGGCCTTGAGCAGTTCGCGAACCTTGATGCGCATGTCCTGGCAATCTCGGCGCAGGACGTCACCAGCCACGAAGGCTTTTCCGGCAAGCACGGATTCGCCTTTCCGCTGCTTGCAGATGTCGACAAGTCTGTCGCTGGGGCGTATGGAACATTGGGGCCGCTCGGCTTTCCTCGCCGCAGCGTGTTCATCGTCGATGGCGACGGCATTGTTCACTATGCCCATCGGGCCATCGCTGGGCTCACGTACCGCCCGGTGAGTGAATTGGTCGACGAGTTAGAGAAGCTCACTTCCTGACCACCCAATCGAGTACGCTACGAACCTATGTTCGCTAACAGCGTTGACGCCACTTCAGGCGTGACCACTCGAGTGTTGGGCATTGATCCTGGGCTCACTCGATGCGGCTTCGCAGTCATCGACGGTCGAGGTCCAGGGTCAGCCACAGCGGTGTCGATGGGCGTCATTCGCACACCGAAGACCGACCCGTTGCCGCAGCGACTCGGCGCGTTGAGGACCGAGTTCACGGCACTGATCGCCGAATTCCAGCCCGACGCCGTCGCTGTTGAGCAAGTGTTCTTTCAGGTCAATGTGCGCACAGCAATGAGCGTCGGCCAGGCGAGCGGCCTCGCGCTTGCCGAGGCAGCGCTGGCGGGTTGTGAGGTCATCCAATACACCCCCAACCAGGTCAAAGATGCCGTCGCCGGGTGGGGCGGCGCTGGCAAGGAACAGGTGCAGAAGATGGTGCAGGCTCGTCTGAAGCTGACCACGCTGCCCAAGCCCGCCGATGCCGCCGATGCAGCTGCACTGGCGCTGTGTCATCTCGCGATGTCACCGATCGGGCGCAGCCTCCGTCAGGCGGCGAGCTCGTGATCGGGTCGCTCCGTGGAGAGATTCTCGAACGCAACGTCGATGGCACCGTGCTCCTCGAAGTGGCAGGTGTCGGCTACCTCGTCACCGTGTCGCAACGCGTGATCCCCGAACTTGAGCCAGGGAGTTCGACGTTCCTGCGGATCCACCACCACATTCGTGAAGACGCGCAGACCTTGTTCGGATTCACCTCGAACGAAGACAAAGCAACGTTCCAGATTCTGCTCGCGACCCACGGGGTCGGGCCGGCGATGGCGATGTCGGTGCTGGCCACGCACCCGGCCGCCTCGCTGGTCGACATCGTTGCCAACAACGACATCGCAGCGCTGCAGCTGGTGCCCAAGGTCGGTAAGAAGACCGCAGAACGCCTCATCGTCGAGCTGAAGAACCGGTTGTCGCTCGACGTGCTCGATGGAAGCGGACCAGGCGCCGGTGGCGGGAATTCCAGCGTTGCGGACGTACGCGAAGCGCTGGCAGGACTCGGCTACGGAACTGACGAGATCCGTGACGTCTTACGTGAAATACCGAGCGATGCCGACTCAGCCACGCTGTTGCGCGACGCGCTCAAGACATTGTCCAAGAACTGATCCAGAACTTAAACGGAGTGCTGCACCATGCGCGATGAATTCCTCGACCCAGGTGTCGGCCACGAGATCAATGTCGGTGAGGTCGAACTCGAAGAAGGCATTCGCCCTCGGGCGCTCGATGAGTTCATTGGCCAACGCGAGCTCAAAGAGCATCTCGCGATTGTGATGGAGGCAGCCCGACGCCGCGAACAGCCGGTCGACCACCTGCTGTTCGCGGGTCCGCCCGGACTGGGCAAGACGACGCTGGCCGGAATCGTGGCAACGGAGATGGGCACGCAGTTACACATCACTTCGGGTCCAGCCCTTGAACGAGCTGGTGACCTCGCAGCAATCCTCACCAAACTCGAAGACCACGACGTACTTTTCATCGACGAAATCCACCGGCTCAACCGGGCAGTCGAAGAGATCTTGTACCCGGCAATGGAGGACTTTCAGCTCGACATCGTGGTGGGAAAGGGGCCTGCAGCCTCGAGCATTCGGCTCACGATGCCGCCTTTCACGCTTGTTGGAGCCACCACCCGCACCGGCATGATCACCGGTCCGCTTCGTGATCGGTTTGGCCTGGTGGCGAGGCTTGACTACTACGACCACGACGAGCTGCAAGCCATCGTCGTGCGGGCGGCCGGGATCTTCGACATTTCGATCGATCCGCAGGGCGCCTTCGAAATTGCTCGACGGTCCCGCGGCACACCGCGTATTGCGAATCGGCTGCTGCGACGTGTGCGCGACTTCGCCGAAGTGCGCGCTGACGGATCGATCACTGCCAAGGTCGCAGAAGATGGGCTCGCGCTTTTCGGCGTCGACAACCGTGGACTCGACAAGGTCGATCGGGCCCTCCTCACGGCGCTGTGCAGGCAGTTTCATGGCGGACCTGTCGGCTTGTCGACGTTGGCGATCAGCGTCGGCGAGCAGCCGGAAACGGTCGAGGATGTGTATGAACCGTTCCTCATCACGCAGGGAATGATCGCTCGCACTCCTCGGGGTCGAGTCGCGCTCGCTGCGGCCTACGACCACGTCGGCATCACGGCGCCGGCGAAAGTCCAGAACGGCTCACTCTTCGACTGAACCTTTGACGCTCGCACCTAGCATTGTCCTGCGTGCGGCTCTCCGACTTCGACTACGTCCTCCCGGACGAGCGCATCGCGCAGACCCCGATCGCTCCGCGCGACGCCGCTCGCCTCCTGGTGGCGGGCGATCCCGTCCAGCATCGACACGTCAGCGACCTGCCTGACCTGTTGCAGCCAGGCGACCTGCTCGTGGTCAACGAAACGCGAGTGATTCCCGCTCGCCTCAAGCTCACCCGCTCGACGGGTGGGGCAGCCGAAGTCCTGCTGCTTGAGGCGATCGATCGCGACCGGCGAGCGTGGGAGGCCTTGGTCCGCCCGGGCAAGAAGTTGAAAGTCGGCGAACGCCTCTTTGCCGATGGTGTCCCCCTCGTCAGCATCGGCGAACGGACACCCGCTGGTGACACCTTCTGGGTGCACCTGCTCGGCGACGCCGATCCACTCACGCTCCTCGATCAGCACGGTCAGATGCCGCTGCCGCCGTACATCACCGCCACGCTCAAGGATCCGGATCGCTACCAGACCGTGTTTGCCAACACGCCCGGGAGCGCGGCTGCGCCGACTGCTGGACTGCATTTCACTCCTGAACTGTTCGGTCGACTCGCCGCGCAGGGCATCGATCGCGTTGCCGTTGAACTCATCGTCGGGCTCGACACGTTTCAGCCGATCAGCACCGACAACCCACTCGATCACCCGATGCACACGGAGCGGTATCGCGTGCCGCCCGAAACGATGGAGGCATGTTTGCAGACACGCGAGCAGGGCGGGCGCGTGGTCGCCGTGGGTACCACCGCGGTTCGTGCACTCGAGTCGGCAGCGAAGTCCGGTGAGTTGTCCGGACGAACCAAGCTGTTCATCCACGAGGGTTTCGACTGGCAACTGGTCGACGTGCTGATGACGAATTTTCATCTGCCCAAAACAACGTTGCTGATGATGATCGACGCGTTTGCGGGCCCGGATTGGCGCGACCTCTACGCCGAGGCGCTACGCGAGGAGTACCGGTTTCTCTCGTTTGGCGACGCCATGTTGCTCGAGCGGTCTCGGTCGCGGCACCTCTAACCTCTCAACGTGCACAGGGTCAACGTCCACGTCAGCGCCACGCACGGTGCAGCCCGAACCGGAACTGCTACGACGGCACGCGGAACATATGAGACACCGCTGTTCATGCCTGTCGGTACGCGTGGTGCGATCAAGTATTTGAGCGCTGCGGACTACGACCGGCTTGGTGCCGAAATCGTGCTCGGCAACACGTACCACTTGATGCTGCGACCTGGCGCCGACCTCATCGAGCGGTTCGGTGGACTTGGATCCTTCACCGGTTGGGACGGGGTGACGCTGACTGACTCGGGTGGCTTTCAGGTCTTCTCGCTCGATCCCAAGGTCGATGACGACGGCGTGACGTTCAAGAGCACCTACGACGGCTCGTCACACCGCTTTACGCCCGAAATTGCCGTTGGCGTGCAGCAGCAGTTGGGTGCAGACATCCAAATGGTGCTTGACGTCTGTCCGCCCCTGCCGAGTCCGCCCGAGGTCATCCGTCTCGCGGTCGAGCGAACGCATGCGTGGGCGCAGCGGGCCAAAGCGGCGCATACCCGGCAGGATCAGGCGCTGTTCGGCATCGTGCAGGGCGGCGTCAGTCCGTCGATGCGTGCTGAGAGTGCTCAGCGCACCGTCGACATTGGCTTCGATGGCTACGGAATTGGTGGCTTGTCGGTAGGGGAGTCGCGTGACGAAATGCTGCCGGCGCTGGCTGCAGCAATCGAGCACCTTCCAGCCGATCAGCCGCGCTACCTCATGGGGGTTGGCGACCCAGCTTCGCTGATTGAAGCGGTCGCACTTGGAGTGGATCAGTTCGACTGCGTGATGCAGACGCGACTTGGTCGGCATGGCACAGCATTGACCTCGACGGGCCGATTTCAAGCCAAGGCCGCCAGGAATGCGGAACTCGACGAACCGCTCGACGAGCTCTGCCCGTGTGAAGTCTGCGCTCGGCACAGCCGGGGATACATCCGACATCTTCTCCAGGTCGGCGAGCCGACTGCGTCGCGGCTGCTGTCGATCCACAACGTGGCATGGACCTTCGATTTGATGCGCCGGATGCGTGCAGCGATCACCGACGGGTCGTTCGACACGCTGCGGCGCGAGGTGCTTGATGTCTGGGCGTGACCAGCGCGATTGGGCATGCCCGGTCTCTGGCCCCATGCGCCGCTAGGATCGCACGCCGTTATGCCCTCCACATTTGCTATCTCATTCACCGGCACTCTTTTCGCCAACGCCGACGGCGGATCGGGGAGTTCGATCCTGTCGTTTCTCTTCCTGCCGCTGATCCTGGCTGCGATGTACTTCTTGATGATTCGGCCGCAACGCAAGCGGATGCGTCAGCAGCAGAACGTGCAGCAATCAATCGAGGTTGGCAATGAGGTGGTGACCACGTCGGGAATTTTCGGCACGATTACTGGTGAAGACGGTCCCAACCGATTCTGGCTTGAAATCGACGATGAGCATGATGTGCAGATCCGTATTGCGCGAGCTGCGATTCAGAACGTCGTCACCCCCGACGATCACGCGGACACAGCTGGTGACGCGGACACAGCTGATGAAGCGGACGCAGCTGGCGATGCGGACGCAGCTGGCGACTCCGACGATGGTGATGCTGTCGATGCGGTGTCGAACGACGACACCAGCAACTGATGAAACGACGCCTCTGGATTTCGTTGATCGGCACGATCGTCGCCGCTGTCGGTGCCTTGGCGTTCAATCTCGCTACCGACAACAAGCCAATTCTCGGTCTTGACCTCCAGGGTGGTCTCTCAGTCATCTTGGCTCCCGAGGAAGGTGCGTCCGAAGCTGACCTCCTGGTCATTCGCGACCTCGTCCGGTCCTCGCTTGAACGGAGCGGCGTCGCTGAGCCCGATGTGCGCGTGCAGGGCTCCAACATCGTGGTCGACCTGCCCGGGGTGAAAGATAAAGAAGAAGCCTTGCGCAGCGTCAGCGTGTCCGGCATTGTCGAACTCCGGCCTGTGGTCAACTTGTCCGACTGCTCCGCTCCCATCGTTGACCCTGAAATCACTGATGATGTCGAGCCGAATGGATTCCGCCGGACGGCCCCCGAACCCGAGCCGGAAGACACTGTGCCGCCGGTTCCGGAGCTTTTTACAAATGGTGCAGAGTTCCTGCCGACACTTGACGGCGGCGCAGTGTGTGTCGGCCCGGCGCAGGCCAGCGGTGAAGTGTTCGAGCGCGATAGCGCCTCGGTGGCGCTTGGTCAAGTGGGCGGATTCAGTGTCAACGTCGAGCTGCGTAGCGACGGCGAAGCGGCGTGGAACTCTCTGGCGACGCAGTGCTTCAATCAACTCCCGACGTGCCCGTCGACCGGAATTGACGCGAACGGCGCGTCGCGTCCCGGTCAGATTGCGATCGTTCTCGATGGCGTCGTGCAATCGGCCCCTGTGGTCAATACGCCGGTCTTCGACGGAAATGTTTCGATCACCGGCAGTTTCAGTCAAGAAGAAGCGGAACAGCTCGCTGACGTGCTCAACCGTGGAGCCTTCCCGGTCCAGGTCACGCCCCAGGAGACCCGCACCGTTTCAGCGTCCGCCGGTGGCGACTCGCTGAACGCCGCGATCATTTCCGGCCTCATCGGTCTCGCACTGGTGCTCATCTTTCTCGTCTTCTACTACCGCCTGCTCGCGCTTGTAATCATCGGTGGTCTGATTATTTGGGGCATGACCGTCTACAGCGCTGCAGCATTCGTGTCGGGCGCAACGAACTACGCACTCAGCCTTGCTGGTATCACCGGCATCATCGTGGCGATCGGTGTCACCGTTGACAGTTACGTGGTGTTCTTCGAGCGCATGAAAGACGAAATTCGCAACGGACGGACGCTGCGCAACGCTGCACCGCGCAGTTTCAACAGCACGTGGCGCACCATCTGGTCGGCGGACCTCGTCTCGGTGATTGGCGCTGTCATCTTGTTCTCCCTCAGCGTTGGGTCCGTGCGTGGTTTCGCGTTGTACCTCGGTATCACCACGCTCTGCGACCTCTTCGTGTGTTTCTTCTTCACCCGGCCGGCGGTGCTCCTCCTGGCGAGAAGTAAGTTCATGGTCGGCAAACGCGCCTTCGGGCTGGAGGTGGCAGCGTCATGAGTCGCGGGGACCACATCGCATCCACCGGCCTCGGCCGGCTCTTCCGCGGACAGACTGCGGTCGACTTCTACGGCAAGCGCCGCATTGGACTGATCGTGGCCATCGTGGTCATTGTCGTCACGCTCCTGTCGCTGTTCACCAGAGGCCTCAACCTCGGGCTCGATTTCGAAGGTGGCGACGCCTGGGACGTTCCTGCCAGCGAGACCTTCACGACCGACGACGCAGCGGACGTGCTCGAAGAAAACGGTGTTTCAACGACCGGCGCTCGTATCCAGCGTCGCTCGGGCGAGACGACCGACGTCGTCACGATCCAAATCGAAGAGGTCAGCCGCGACGTTGCCTTGGACCTGACCAACGGCTTTGCAGAACGAGCCGGTGTCGACGCCGAAGAAATCAGCTTCTCGTTCACCAGTTCGACCTGGGGCGGTGAGATTACCGAGAAGGCCGTTCGGGCGCTCGTGATCTTCTTGATCATCGTCTCGATCTTCATTTCGATCCGATTTGAGTACCGCATGGCGGTGGCCGCCCTTGCCGCCATGGTCCATGACGTCATCGTGGTGGTCGGGGTGTACTCGGTGTTCGGTTTTGAGGTGACCCCTGCGACGGTCATCGCCTTCCTGACGATTCTGGGCTACTCGCTGTACGACACGATTGTCGTCTTCGACCGAGTGCAGGAGAACGAGGGCAAGTACGCGGGCGTTCGGATGCCGTACGAGGACATCGTCAACATCTCGATGAACCAAGTGTTGATGCGCTCAATCAACACCAGCATCTCATCGATCCTTCCCGTCATCTCGCTGCTGCTGATCGGTTCCGGTCTGCTCGGAGCCGTGACGCTGCGCGAGTTTGCGCTGGCTCTGCTGGTTGGCATGATCTCGGGGATCTACTCTTCGATCTTTGTGGCCACACCGCTGCTTGCAGCCCTGAAGGCGAATGTCGGGCGGAAAGCCCGTCGTGAGCGCCTGACTGGCGACAACTTGCGCGCTGCAGTCATCGGATCCGGGGTCACCGGGCGCGTGGCAGCAGCACCAACCGCTGCGGGGGGTGACAACGACGATGGCGGCGATGAGCATGACGACGACGCCAAGACCGCAGCCATCGTCGAACCGGCGGGCAAGCTGCTCACCCATCCGCCGCGACCGCGCAAGAAGAAGCGCCGCTGACCGACTCGGCAGATAACCTCGGTGCATGACAGCTGATCACGGCGCACTTCGCAGCTTTGTCCGCGACATCGCCGACTATCCCGTTGCGGGGGTCACGTTCCGCGATATTACCCCCTTGCTGGGCGATTCGGCAGCGCTCGCTCAAGCGGTCGACGCCATGGTCGAGCAGTTTGCAGGCGTACCGATCGATCGGGTTGTCGGTGTCGAAGCCAGGGGGTTCATCTTCGGTGCTGCGGTCGCGTATCGGGCAGGTGCCGGATTCGTACCGGTCCGCAAAGCCGGCAAGTTGCCGTGGGCGGTGGTCCGTGAGGAATACAATCTCGAGTACGGGTCCGACAAGCTCGAGATCCACCGCGACGCGATCCATCCAGGCGAACGCATCCTGATCGTTGACGACGTTCTCGCCACCGGTGGTACGGCTGCCGCAACCGCCAAGCTCGTCGAAACACTCGGCGGCGTGGTAGCAGGTCTGGCCTTCTTGCTCGAGATCGACGAGCTCGGCGGTCGAGCCAAACTCGGTGAACGGACCGCACAGACGTTGCTCCACTACTGATCATGGGGACGGTCGACCGAGTCTTACCCTGGAGACGGACGCCGACCACGCCGACCGCGTCGGAGCTCGGTCCGCTGCTTGCGGCATACCGGCGACGCCACCCCCGAGCATCGACGACCACGATCAACCGGGCGTACCGGGTTGCTGCAGCCGCACACGGGTCGCAACGCCGCGGTTCGGGCGAGAGTTACATCAACCACCCGCTGGCGGTGGCGTACATCGTTGCCGACATCGGGCTCGACGAAGTGTCCGTCGTTGCGGCGCTTCTCCATGATGCGGTTGAAGACACAGAGATCACCGTGGCGGATGTGGAGCTCGACTTCGGCGATGAGGTTGCGGCCATCGTCGACGGGGTCACGAAGCTCGAGCGCATTCGGTTCGACAGTCGCGAAGAGCAGCAGGCGGCGACGATGCGCAAGATGCTTGTCGCAATGGCGAAGGACCTGCGCGTGCTGGTGATCAAGCTCGCCGACCGCTTGCACAACATGCGAACGATTGCCGCGATGCCGCTTGAGAAGCAGCAGCAAAAGGCACAGGAAACGCTTGACATCTATGCCCCGCTGGCGCATCGCCTCGGAATGCAGGAGATGAAGCAGCAGCTCGAGGATCTGTCGTTCTCAGCGCTGCATCCGAAACGGTTTGCTGAGCTCGACCATCTCGTCAGCAGCCGAACGCCTGAGCGCGACATGTACCTCGCCAAGTCGGTGGCCGAGGTTCGGTCCCGGCTGGGCGAACTGGGTATTGATGCCGAAGTCACCGGTCGAGGCAAACACCTGTGGAGCATCTACGAAAAGATGGTGGTGAAGAGCCGCGAGTTCGACGAGATCTTCGACCTCGTTGCGATTCGGGTCATCGTGCCGTCGATGAAGGATTGTTATGCCGCGCTCGGCTGCATCCACGGGCGCTGGCGACCCATCGTCGGTCGGTTCAAGGATTACATCGCGATGCCGAAATTCAACCTGTACCAAAGCCTGCACACCACAGTCATTGGGCCCGCCGGCAAACCGATCGAAGTGCAGATTCGGACCAGGGAAATGCATCAGCGTGCCGAATGGGGTGTCGCTGCACATTGGGCATACAAGGACGGCACCGACGGCACCGACGGCACGCGAGATATTGACTGGCTCAACCGCATCATCGACTGGCAGGAAGAAGTCTCCGATCCGGCTCAGTTCATGGAGAGCCTGAAGTCCGATCTTGAGCAGGACGAGGTCTTCGTCTTCACGCCGAAGGGCCGGGTCATCACGTTGCCGGTCGGCTCCACCACTGTCGATTTCGCCTATGCGGTGCACACCGAAGTTGGCCATGCCTGTATCGGCAGCAAGATCAACGGCAGGCTGGTCCCGCTCGATCACACCGTGCAGAGCGGTGACAACGTCGAGATCTTCACCTCGAAGGTCGAAACAGCGGGCCCGTCGCAGGACTGGTTGGCCTTCGTGGTGTCCCCGCGGGCACGAAACAAGATCCGCCAGTGGTTCAGCCGGGAGCGTCGTCTCGACACGATCGAGGCGGGACGCGATGACCTCAGTGACCGTCTCCGGCGTGAAGGTCTGCCGGTGCAGCGGATCTGGAAGTCACCGCAGCTCGAGGCGGTCGTCACCGAGTTGAGCTACGTCGATCTCGACGCGATGCTGCAGGCCATCGGCGAGCACCACGTGTCGGCGCAGAGCGTGGCTCAGAAGATCGCCCGTGGGTTCCGCACCGGCGAGGAAGACGAGCAACTGCCGTCAACAGTCGACACGCCGCGGCGCGAGCAGCGCGACGACGGGGCCACCACGGTGGGCGTCCACGTCGAGGGCCTCGACGACGTCATGGTGCGACTCGCCAACTGCTGCACCCCGGTGCCGGGTGATGTCATCATTGGCTTCGTCACCCGCGGTCGTGGTGTGAGCGTGCATCGAAGCGATTGCGCCAATGCCGTGTCGCTGATGGCCGAGCAAGCCACGCGGCTCATCGACGTGGAGTGGGGCGGTGAAGAGCAGTCCAACGCGACCTTCATCGCTGGCGTGGAGGTCGTCGCATTCGATCGTTCACGACTCCTGATGGACGTCGCTGTGGCACTGTCAGAACACGAGGTCAATATCGTGTCGTCGCAAACGGTGACGGGCACCGACCGTGTCGCCAAGATGCAGTTCCAGTTCGAGCTGTTCAATTTGGATCAGCTGGACTCGGTGCTGCAGACGATCAAGGGCATCGACTCGGTCTATGACGCCTACCGGTTGAATCCGGGCAGCGCTGCTGCTGTGGCCGGCTGACGAAACCGTCCCGCTGCCCGGTGGGCCGCGCCGGTAGCCTGAAGCGCCGTGCCCGAGTTCCAAACCAGTCCCGGCATGCGGGACATCCTGCCGCCGGAGAGCGGTCGTTGGCGCCGGTTCACGGCTGTCTTCGCTGATGTCGTCGAAGCTGCCGGGTATCAGCAACTGATTCCGCCGCTGCTTGAAGACCTTGGTGTCTTCACGCGAATCGGTGATGCCACCGATGTGGTCACGAAAGAGATGTACGACTTTCTCGACAAGGGCAAGCGGCGTGTGGCGCTCCGGCCCGAGCAGACGGCCAGCGTGTGCCGATCCTTCGCCCAACATCGACCGACCGTGCCCTGGAAGGTCTTCTACTCGGGACCTAATTTCCGCTATGAAAAGCCCCAGCGCGGGCGCTACCGCCAGTTCGACCAGGTCGGCATCGAAGTGCTCGGTGTGGACGACCCGATGCTGGATGTGGAAGTCATTGCGCTTGGTTGGGAGTTCTACCGTGCACTTGGGCTCCGTCAGGTGACGTTGCAGCTAAACAGTCTCGGCGAGCCCGACGGTCGAGCGCGCTACGTCGAGGCGCTGCGCATGCACTTCGAGGCAGCGGGTGAACAGTTGAGCGAACAGAGCCGCATCACGCTGGCGAAGAACCCGCTGCGCGTCCTCGATTCGAAGCGGGAGCCTGATCAACCGTTCATCGAATCAGCGCCCCAAATCGCCGACTTCTATAGCGATGAGGCTTCTGCTCACTTCGACGCCGTGCAAGTTGGCCTTCGTGCGCTCGACATCCCGTTTGTCGTGGAGCCGAAGCTCGTGCGGGGCTTGGACTACTACCGCCGGACGATTTTCGAATTTCTGGGCGGCACCCTTGATTCAGCCCAAAATGCCCTGGGTGGCGGCGGTCGCTACGACGGTCTTGTCGAGGCGCTCGGTGGCCCGGCGACTCCGGGTATCGGGTTCGCCCTCGGCGTCGACCGGACGCTCATCGCGTGCGATGACGAGGGCTGCTTTGACGCTGAGGCGCCGCAGCTCGTCGCATTTGTTGTCGATGTGGTCGGCGGTCTCGAAGGGGCCGCACTCACCACCGATCTACGCGCAGCAGGCCTGTCGGCCGATCGTGGCTACGACAACCGCAGCATGAAAGCCCAGATGAAGCTTGCCAACCGCAGCGGAGCATCGTTTGCGGTCATCGTCGGTGAGCAAGAGCATGCCGACGGCACCGTCGTGATCAAGCCGATGCATGGCGGAGATCAAGTCACCATTCCCCGATCCGAGCTCATCGCTCATCTCTCAGAAACCACGAACTCATGACTGAATCGACACCGACCAACCAATCCACCTCGATGCGCACCCATCTGTGCGGAGCGCTCCGCGATGCCGACGTCGGCAGCACGGTGAGCGTGTGCGGCTGGGTCGGTCGCCGTCGAGAGCACGGCGAACACCTTGCCTTCGTTGACTTGCGTGATCACTCAGGCATCGTGCAATGCGTCATCAACGACGACGTCGACGTGCGCAGCGAGTACGTGCTCAGGATCACCGGCACGGTTCGTGAAAGGCCCGAGGGCACCATCAACGATGCGCTCCCGACCGGCCGGGTCGAGATTGGCGACTGCGAGGTGGAGATCTTGCGCGGCGCCACGCCGCCGCCGTTCCCTATCGATGCTCGCGCCGACGACGTCGACGAGAACATCCGGCTCAAGCACCGCTACCTCGACCTGCGTCGCGAGCGGATGCAGAAGAACCTGCGTCTGCGCTCTAAGATCAACGCCGCTGTTCGTCACGCCATGGACATCCAAGACTTCGTCGAGGTCGAGACGCCGATGTTGGTCCCGTCGACGCCCGAGGGCGCCCGCGAATTCCTCGTGCCGTCGCGCAAGGAGCCCGGCTCCTTCTATGCGCTGCCGCAGTCTCCGCAGCTCTTCAAACAGCTCCTCATGGTGGCCGGAGTCGACCGCTACTACCAGATGGCGCGCTGCCTCCGTGACGAAGACCTGCGCGCTGACCGCCAGTACGAGTTCATGCAGCTCGACATGGAAATGAGCTTCGTCAACCAGGACGACGTCCTCGATGCAGTGTCTGCAGCGGTGCTTGCTGCCGCCGAGGCCGCGACAGGGGAGCGGCCCGCGCCAATCGAACGGATGACCTGGCACGACGCCATGAACCGCTTCGGCAGCGACAAGCCTGACCTCCGCTTCGGCATGGAACTGCAGGAACTCACCCCTGTCTTTGCTTACACCGAGTTCAAGGCATTCTCCGGTGCGGGTGCCATCAAGGGCATCAAGGTCGATGGCGGCGCATCCGAATATGGCCGCAACCAGCTCGACAAGCTCACCGACAAAGCCAAGTCGGCCGGCGCCAAGGGCCTGGTGTGGCTGAAGTGCACCGACGAGGGTTTCGACTCGCCAGTTGCCAAGTTCCTCTCCGACGACGAAGTGCCTGCTGTCAAGGCAGCGATGGGCGCCGCCACCGGCGACCTAATCCTCATCGTCGCCGACGAATGGGACACAACCTGCCAGGTCCTCGGCATGCTCCGCAATGAGATCGCTCGGCCGCCTGTCCACGAGGGTCCATACCGCTACGTCTGGGTGGTCGAGTTCCCGCTCTTCGTCGGCCGGGACAAGGAGACCGGACAGCCCAAGTCGGGCCACCACCCGTTCACCATGCCGCACCCGGATGACATCGACAAGTTCGAGAGCGATCCGATGTCGGTCCGCTCGATTGCCTACGACCTCGTCCTCAACGGCTGGGAGCTCGGCTCAGGTTCGATCCGAATCCACGAGCCGGAACTGCAACGTCAGGTTTTCCAGGCGCTGGGAATCTCTGACGATGAAGCAGAGAAGAAGTTCGGCTTCTTCCTCAACCCATTCGAATACGGCGCTCCGCCGCACGGTGGCTTCGCGTTCGGTCTTGATCGCCTCGTCGCCATCCTGGCCGGTGAGGAGAACATCCGCGAGATCATCGCCTTCCCCAAGACCCAGAGCGGTGCTGACCCGATGACCAACAGCCCGATCGCCGGGGATCCGAAAGCGATGGCTGAACTGGGGCTGAAGGTCCTGCCACCCACAACCTGAGCCGCCCGTAGGCTGCTCTCGTGAAGTCGAACGGTCAACGGCGCACGGCGATCGTCATCTCAGTTCTCGCACTCCTGCTGGCGATCGGCGCGGCCATTCGACTGAGCGGAGGCGACGATTCCGGCGGTGACGATGCGGTGCTGCCGTCGGTCGAACTAACGGCGGCGGGGGATTCGACCCTGCCGACCCATGATCTCGTTGGGAAACCGCTTGTCATCAACTTCTGGTACTCGGCCTGTCCGCCGTGTGCAAACGAAGTGCAGGACTTTGCTGCAGTGCACACGAGTTACGGCGATCGGGTCCGATTTGTTGGAGTGAATGCCATTGACAGCATTGACAAGATGAGCGCGTTCGCTGGCGAGCGCGGCGTTACCTACGAGCTGTATCAGGACCGACTCGCAGAGCCTCAGCCCGAGCTGCGCTTGACGTCATTTCCGACGACGTTGTTCGTCGCCGCCGACGGATCGATCGT
>ERZ891134.299-NODE-299-length-42833-cov-71.320071_pt1 | contig 42833 bp, 40 predicted proteins | sample MGYA00520888_ERZ891134 | MGnify/ENA primary metagenome ERZ891134 (study PRJEB32303, sample SAMEA104408692) | aquatic metagenome | biome: Brackish water; feature: Coastal; material: water | place: Baltic Sea | collected 2014-10-23 | depth 10 m ... | reverse complement strand
TATTAGAATTAAAAAATATTATATGGGCAATTACTAAACAAAACCCATTTAAAAACACAAGTAAAACAAATTTAAAAAATAGAATAAAATTTGCAAAAAAAGTCATTGGTAAAAATGATTTTATTAAAGTTAAGTTTTATGAAGAAAAAGTTCTCTCCAATAAAACAATCGATCTCATCAATTATTTAAATAAAGATAAAAAATTTGAGATTTATTTTATTATGGGTGCTGACAATCTAATCAATTTTCACAAATGGTATAAATGGAAATCCATTATAAAAAAATGCAATCTACTTGTGTTTGATCGACAGGGATATAAAGCTAAATCGCTAAAGTCTGTGACCTATAACGGTGTAAATAAAAATAGATTATCTTTTATTAATTTTAAAAAGGTTAATATTTCATCTTCTCAATTAAGAAAAATTTGATAAGGTTAAATAAATTAATGGAAAAAAACATAGACCTTAAAGATTTAATCCTAAAAACCCTAGATTCTAATAAAGCCCTAGATATTATTTCAATAGATCTTAAAAATAAAAGTTCAATGGCTGACTATATGATTATAGCAAGCGGAACTTCTTCTAGACATATTCAGGCTTTATCTGAAATGGTGCTAGAAAAATTAAAGTCCAATGGAATAAAAAATTCTAAGATTGAAGGAAAAGAAAGTGGTGATTGGAAATTAGTTGATGGTATAGATTTGATTGTTCATATATTTCATCCCGATAAAAGAAAATTTTATGAATTAGAAAAAATATGGTCAGAAATCATTCCTAAAGAAAAAGTGATGATATGATTTTGACTAAAAGATTTTTTCTTTTTTTTATAATACTATTATTTACTTTTCAAAAAAGTTTTTCTGAAAACACCGACTTATATAAAAAAATTGATTTGTTTGGTGAGGTTCTTGAAAAAATTAGCAAAGAATACGTTGATGAAGTTGATCAATCAAAAAGTATGGACTCAGCCATAAATGGTTTATTGCAATCTCTTGATCCCTATTCCGCATATATGACACCTGAAAGTTTTGAGGGTATGCAAACTGAAACTAGTGGAGAGTTTGGTGGGCTTGGTATTGAAGTTGGCATGGAAGCAGGTGTTGTAAAAGTAATATCACCAATAGATAATACTCCAGCATCAAAAGCAGGATTAAAAGCTGGTGATTATATTGTAAAAATTAATAATACTCAGGTCCAAGGCAAAACATTAATGCAAGCAGTAGACTTAATGAGGGGACCTGTTGGATCGAGTATTGAAATAACAGTTAGAAGAAGAGGTGTAAAAAAAGCATTAATTTTTAATATAACGAGAGAAGTTATTCAGGTTCAGTCTGTAAAATCTGAACTTATAGATAATAACATTGGCTATATAAGATTAACTTCCTTTAACGAAAATAGTAGTGAACAAATTAAAGAAAAAATTAATAAATTAAATAAAAACAAAGATCTAAAGGGTTATATCTTAGATTTAAGAAACAACCCAGGTGGCTTGCTTTCTCAGGCAATTAAAATTTCAGACTTTTTTTTAGAAAATGGTGAGATTGTATCAACAAGAAGTCGACAAGCTTCAGAGAATAGAAAATGGTTTGCTAAAAAAGGTGATCTAACAAATGGTAAAACACTAATTATACTTATTAACTATGGATCAGCTTCAGCATCGGAAATAGTAGCTGGTGCATTAAAAGATCATAAAAGAGCTATTATACTTGGAGAAAATAGTTATGGAAAAGGTTCTGTGCAATCAATAATCCCTTTGAAAAATAGAGGTGCTATTAGATTAACAATTGCAAAATATTATCTCCCTTCAGGAAAATCTATTTCTGAAGTAGGTGTAACACCCGATATAGAAGTTGCAGAAGGTTCAGATGATTTTAAATTTAACTCTGAAACTGATAATCAATTGAATTTTGCAATAAAACTATTCAACGGATAAATGCCAGATAGTAAAGTGAATTTACCTCTTAGAAGTGGGGTTGGAATTGTTGTCCTGAACAAAGATAATAAAGTTTTTGTTGCAAAAAGGATTGATAATCAAAAAAATTTTTGGCAGATGCCCCAAGGTGGTGTTGATAAGGGTGAGGACTATTTAACTGCTGCTTACAGAGAGCTAGAAGAAGAAACTAGTATAAAAAATGTTGAACTAATCAAAGAATGTGATGGATTAATCTCTTATGAATTACCAAAAAACTTACTAGGTATAATTTGGAAAGGTAAATATAGAGGTCAGGAACAAAAGTGGTTTATAATGAGATTTTTAGGACAAGATAATGAGATTGATATTAAAACTAAACACCCTGAATTTTGTGAATGGAAATGGATTGATCTAGAAAATATAACTGACCTAGTTGTAGACTTTAAGCTACATGTGTACAAAGATGTTAAAGAAAAAGTAAAAGAAATTCTTAATTAAGAGTTTTTAGCACATCAATTTTTTGATCAACCAAGTATTTATTTTGATCTGTAATGTCACTATTTTTTGAATTTTCTTCTGCTTGAGCAAGTAGTTCACTAATTTTATCTTTATCAATATCTTTAATATTAAAAATAGAACTTGTTAGAACTGATAAATTATTATTCTTAAATTCAACAATTCCATCCTCAACATAGTAATTATCCTCGCCTGATTTAGAAAAGATTTTAATAATCCCTGGCTTTAGAAATGAAATAATTGAGATATGGTCCTTTAAAATCCCCATTTCTCCCTCAAAAGCAGGTACAACAACTTCTGTTACATCTTCTTTTGAAAGAAAAGATTTTTCTGGGTTTACAATTTCTATTTTAAACTCTTCACTCATTATGCAGCAGCATCTTTCGCCATTTTTTCTGCTTTTTCTACAGCTTCTTCAATTGTGCCCACCATATAAAATGCAGCTTCTGGTAAATGATCATACTCACCATTACATATTGCAGCAAAACCTTTAATTGTAGATTCTAAATCTACTAATTTTCCTGGAGAACCAGTAAAGACTTCAGCAACAAAGAAAGGTTGTGATAAAAATCTTTGTATTTTACGCGCTCTAGCTACTGTTAATTTATCTTCTTCAGATAATTCATCCATTCCTAAAATCGCAATAATATCTTGAAGAGATTTGTAAGTTTGAAGAATTTTTTGCACTTCTCTCGCAACTCTGTAATGCTCATCACCAACTATTCTAGGATCTAAAATTCTAGAAGTGGAATCTAGAGGATCAACTGCTGGATAAATTCCAATTTCAGCTATCTGTCTCGATAATACAGTTGTTGCATCTAAGTGAGCAAAAGATGTGGCAGGTGCCGGGTCAGTTAAGTCATCTGCTGGTACATAAATCGCTTGTACAGATGTAATAGAACCCTTGTTAGTAGTCGTAATTCTTTCTTGAAGATTACCCATGTCTGTTGCAAGTGTAGGCTGATATCCCACTGCTGAAGGAATTCTTCCTAATAGTGCAGAAACTTCTGAACCTGCTTGAGTAAATCTAAAGATATTATCAACGAAGAATAATACGTCTTGTCCTTCTTGATCTCTAAAATATTCAGCCACAGTTAAACCTGTTAAGGCAACTCTTGCTCTAGCTCCTGGGGGTTCATTCATTTGACCATACACTAGTGCAGCTTTTGATCCTGGACCTTCTGGCTTAATTACGCCTGAATCTATCATTTCGTGATAAAGGTCATTTCCTTCTCTAGTTCTTTCTCCAACACCAGCAAACACAGAAAATCCACCATGAGCTTTTGCTACGTTGTTAATTAATTCCATAATAAGTACTGTCTTACCAACACCCGCACCTCCAAATAAACCAATTTTTCCTCCTTTGGCGTATGGTGCTAATAGATCAACTACTTTAATTCCTGTAACTAGAATTTCTGTCTCTGTTGACTGATCACTAAATTCAGGTGCAGCTCTATGAATTGGCCATTTTTCTTTTGTTTTAACTTCACCTTTTTCATCGATAGGTTCACCTATTACATTTATAATTCTTCCTAAAGTTTCCGGACCAACTGGAACTTGTATAGGAGCACCTGTTGCGGTTACTTCGTCTCCTCTTTTTAATCCTTCAGTAGCATCCATTGCAATTGTTCTAACACTTGACTCACCAAGGTGCTGAGCAACTTCTAAAACTAATCTGTTGTCTCCATTTTTACATTCTAATGCTGATAAAATTTCTGGTAATTCTCCATCAAATTTTACGTCTACTACTGCTCCAATGATCTGTGTGATTTTTCCTTTGCTCATAATTATAAACTTTCCGCTCCTGATATGATTTCAATTAGTTCTTTTGTAATAGCTGCTTGACGACTTCTATTATACTCAATAGTTAGCTTGTCAACCATTTCACCTGCGTTACGGGTTGCATTGTCCATTGCACTCATTCTTGAGCCCTGTTCGCTAGCTGAATTTTCTAACATCGCTTTAAAAATCTGAGTAGATATGTTTTTAGGCAATAAATTGCTTAAAATTTCATCTTCGTCTGGTTCAAATTCATAATTATCCTCAGAAGAATTTTCTTCTGCTTCAGATGTTTTTAAAGGAATTATTTGTTGTTCTTGAGGTATCTGAGTGATTACATTTTTAAATTTATTATAAAAAATTGTACACACATCAAATTCTTCTTTTTCAAAGTTTTCAATTATCATTTTTCCCACTTTTTCAGCATCTAGATAGTTGATAGTTTTTGAATCTTTAAAAGATATTCTCTCTACGATAGCATCTTTATAAACTCTTTTTAATTGATCATAACCTTTAGATCCAACGGTTATAATTTTTAAAGTTTTTCCCTCATCAGATATTTTTTGAAAATATGTTTTGGCTTTTTTAATAATATTTGTATTAAAACCACCACATAGACCACGATCAGATGTTAACACAATACATAAATGCACTTTATCTTCTCCTGTTCCTGAAAGAAGCTTAGGAGCATTTTCCTTATCAGAAATGCCACTAGATAAATTAAGAATAATGTTATTCATTTTTTCAGAATAAGGTCTTCCCTTTTCAGCATTTTCCTGCGCTCTTCTAAGTTTAGCGGCCGCAACCATTTTCATGGCTTTGGTAATTTTTTGTGTAGACTTTACACTCGCTATTCTTTTTTTTAAGTCGTCTAGTGTTGCCATATTTTAAGAATTAAAGTTCTTCTTAAGTTCCATAATAGTATCAACTAATGATTTTTCAGTATCTTCTTCAAGCTTACCTGAACTTAAAACAGATTCTAAAATTTCTGGTTTTTCAGATTTACATTTTTCAATAATCTTAGATTCGAACTCAGCAATATCTTTAAGTTCTACATCATCCAAATAACCTTTAACTCCACAGAAAACTGAAATTACTTGTTCAGCAACTGTCATAGGAGAATATTGTTTTTGTTTTAAAAGTTCAGTTAGTTTTGAACCTCTATTTAAAAGTTTTTGTGTTGATGCATCTAAATCAGATCCAAATTGTGCAAAGGCAGCCATTTCTCTATATTGAGCAAGCTCTAACTTCATTGAACCAGAAACTTTTTTCATTGCTTTTGTTTGTGCTGCAGATCCAACTCTAGAAACTGATAGACCTACGTTAATCGCTGGTCTAATTCCTTGGTTAAATAATTCTGTTTCAAGAAATATTTGACCATCTGTAATTGAAATAACGTTAGTTGGAATAAAAGCAGATACGTCTCCACCTTGCGTTTCAATTATAGGAAGAGCGGTTAACGAACCTCCACCATGCTCATCACTAAGCTTGGCTGCTCTCTCAAGTAATCTGCTGTGTAAATAAAATACATCTCCCGGATAAGCTTCTCTTCCTGGAGGTCTTCTTAATAAAAGTGACATTTGTCTATAAGCTACAGCCTGTTTAGATAAATCATCATAAATGATTAATGCATGCATACCATTATCTCTATAGTATTCACCCATAGTACAGCCTGTATATGGTGCTAAAAACTGAAGAGGCGCTGCATCTGAAGCAGTAGCAGCAACAATTGTTGTATATTCCATTGCACCAGCTTCTTCTAAAGTTTTTTGAATTTGTCTAACGGTAGATCTTTTTTGACCTATAGCGACATAGATACAATAAAGTTTTTGCTTCTCATCACCAGACTCATTTATTTTTTTCTGGTTAATGATCGCATCGATAGCAACTGCAGTTTTTCCAGTTTGTCTATCCCCAATAATTAATTCACGCTGTCCTCTTCCAACTGGAACTAGACTGTCAATTGATTTTAAGCCTGTTTGCATAGGTTCACTAACAGATTGTCTTGGAATAATTCCAGGTGCTTTTACTTCAACTCTACTTCTTTTAGTTGCTTTATCTAAAGCACCTTTGCCATCAATTGGATTTCCTAATCCATCAACAACTCTTCCTAATAATTCTTTTCCAACAGGTGTATCAACAATACTTCCTGTTCTTTTAACAACGTCACCTTCTTTAATTTTTCTATCATCTCCGAAAATTACAACTCCAACATTTTCACTTTCTAAGTTTAGAGCCATTCCTTTTGATCCATCAGAAAATTCTACCATCTCTCCAGCTTGAACATTGTCTAATCCGTACACTCTAGCAATACCATCTCCTACTGACAAAACTTGACCAACTTCAGTCACTTCTGCTTTATCGCCAAATTTTTTAATTTGCTCTTTTAATATCTTTGTTACTTCTGATGGGTTTATATCCATTTATGCCTCTATCATCCTATTTTCGATTTGTTGTAATTTATTTTTAATGGAAGTGTCCACCATTGTGCTTCCGACTTGCACAATCAAACCCCCAATTAAACTTGCATCATGTTTGTAGTTTAATTTTATTTTTGAACTAAAGTTTTTAGTCAATTCTTCTTTTATGTTGTTAATTTCATTTTCAGTAAGATCTTTTGCAGAAGTTAATTCTGCTTTTAATTCACCTCTTTTGACTGAACATGTCTCAACAAAGCTTTTTAGAATTTTATCCACATAAAAGAATCTTCTTTTAGATATTAGAAAGCTTAAAAATTTAGTTAATAATTCATTTAATTTATATTGTTCTGAAATTTTACTTAGAGCATTTAATTGGTCTTCTTTGTTATTCGTTGGATCCTTGATTAAAGATTTAAAATCTTCACTTAAAGCAATTAAATTAATAATTGAAGCAGAATGAACCTCGATCTCACTTAAATTATTAGCTTCTATAGCTAATTCATAAAGTGCCAGGGAATATCTACCTGCCGATGTTTCAGAAAAACCTTTATTTTTGCTCAATTTATTGTTCCTTATAAATATTAGAAGATTTATTAAAATTTTGTTTTAATTAACATATGACTCCTAGCTCTTCAAGTCACACATTGTCTAAAAGTCTTGTTTTTTCTTTGTTAATTGAAGTTTATTGGGTCAACATCAACCGTTAGTTTCATTCCAGCTGGAAATTTGAATTTTTCAATGACTTTTGAAAGGGAATTTTGAACCTTGAGAGATTTTCGACCCCTGATCAAAAGTCTTACTCTAAACCTTCTTTTTAATCTAAATATAGGTGCATTTACAGGACCAAGCACTCTACCATCAACAGCACTTTCTATAAAACTTTTAAATTTATAAGCCTCTTTTTCAAGTTCTCTTTCATTATTACCAGTAATTATTAAGGCAATAAATCTTTGAAACGGTGGAAGGTTATTTTCCCTTCTAATTTCAAGTTCTTTATCTAAAAAAATATCAGGATCTTTATTGGTAATGTCTGTTATCATTTTGGTATCTAAATTATAAGTTTGAAAATAAACAGTTGCTGGCTTTCCTGTTCTTCCTGCTCTACCTGAAAGTTGATGATATAATTGTAAATTCTTTTCAGCACCTCTTAGGTCGTGACCTTGTGATGATAAATCGATATCAACAACAACAATACAATTTAAACTTGGAAAGTGAAATCCTTTAGAAATTAATTGAGTTCCAATTAAAATTTGAATTTTATTATCTATAATTTTTTCTAAAACATCTGCTGAACTTTTTTTATTCATTGTATCGCTAGAAAATATAGCTGTTTCCTTGGCGGGAAAAATTTTTTTTACTTCTTCTGATATCCTTTCAACTCCAGGCCCACTAAAAATAAAATCACATTTTCCTTCTTTCGAGCAGTCTCTATTTAGTAAAGTTTTGTATCCACAGTAGTGACATAATAAATTTTGTTTGTTTTTGTGATAAACTAAATTTATTGAACAATTTGGACATGAATAACTAGTAAAACATTTTTTACATAATACATGGGGTGAAAATCCTCTTCTATTTAAAAAAAATAATACTTGATCTTTTTTTTCAAGATGAAATTTTACTTTCTCAATTGTTTCTTTAGCTATCCAGGATTGAGATTCAAGTTTGGAATTATTTAGATTAATTATTTCATATTTTGGCAAAGATGCATTTAAATATCTTTGATCAAGTTTTGATAAACTATATTTGCCTTTTTTAATATTGTCATAAGTTTCAATAGAGGGTACGGCTGTTATTAAATTGATTGGAATATTTTCAAAGGATGCTCTAGAAATTGCCATATCTCTTGCGTTATAAGTTACTCCCTCATCTTGCTTATAAGATTGATCGTGTTCTTCATCAACAATGATTAATCCTAGTTTTTTAAAAGGTAAAAATAATGAAGATCGAGCACCAATTACAACTTTAATTTTATCATTTGCTATTCCACTCCAAATAATTTCTTTATTTTTTTTTGTAATACCTGAGTGCCACACAGCAGGCTTGAAACCAAAAAATTCTATAAATTTATTTTGAAATTGTCCTGTTAATCCGATTTCTGGTAATAGAATTAACCCCTGAAAACCCTTATTAATTATCTCTTTTAAAGCCTCAAAATAGACCATTGTTTTACCTGAGCCGGTAGTGCCTTGTAAAACATGAACTCTAAATTTTTGATTTAATACATTCATTTTTTTTAATGAATTTTTTTGTTCTTTAGAAAGTTTTATTTCATTTTCTTTGATATCAATTTTGAATGGCTCATAAGCTTCAATTGGTAACTTTTCTATGGCGCCACTACTTAATAATAACAATTTTAATGCCATACCTTTAGGGGTCATATTGTATTCAGAAAACCAATTTAAGAATTTAATTGTATTTTTCTTTAAGGGTGGAACATCTAATTTTCTTAAAACTTTTTTAATAGCAAAATTTTTGTTTGTTTTTTTTTCAAAATCATCCCATACAACTCCCGTCACCTCTGACTTTCCAAAAGGCACTGCCACATAGTCTCCAACCTTTAAATTTAAATCTGAATTATAGGTAAATGGATGATTAAAAATATTTGGTATAAGAATCGGTACTTTCATATTTTTATAATATGAAAATACTTTAAGAGTGTATTGCTCTTTTATCTACTGATAAAGCTGCTTCTTTTACAGCTTCTGAGAATGTTGGATGCGCATGACACGTTCTTGCAATATCTTCAGCGCTAGCACCAAACTCCATTGCTACTCCAATTTCTCCAATTAATTCACCTGCATGAGGTCCAATAATATGTGCTCCTAAAACTCTATCTGTTTTTTCATCAGCTAAGATTTTCACAAAACCTTCTGCTTCATCAATTGCTTTAGCTCTTGAATTTGCCATAAATGAAAATTTACCAATTTTATATTTAGTATTTGCTTCTTTTAATTGTTCTTCTGTTTTCCCAATTGAAGCAACCTCTGGTGTTGTATAAACAACTCCAGGAATAATATCATAATTAACATGTCCTGATTGTCCTGCAATATTTTCTGCAACTGCAATACCTTCGTCCTCAGCTTTGTGAGCAAGCATCGGTCCATCAATTACATCTCCAATAGCATATACATTCTTAATATTTGTTTGAAATGTTTTGTCAGTTTTAATTCTTTTCTTTTCATCTAATTCAACACCAATTGCTTCTAAATTTAAGTTAGTTGTATTAGGTTTTCTACCAACAGATATAAGAACTACATCACAATCAAAATCTGCTTTTTTTCCATCTTTATCTGATGTTGAAACTATAGCACCATTAGCATTTTTTTTAATTCCTTCTACTTTTGTCTGCATATGAAAATTAATTCCTTGTTTCTTTAATATTTTCATAAACTCTGTAGATATTTCTCTATCCATACCAGGAGTAATATGCTCTAAAAATTCAACCACATGAACCTCAGCACCTAATCTAGACCAAACAGATCCCATCTCTAACCCTATATAACCACCACCAACTACAACCATTTTTTTTGGCACAGTTTCTAAAGTTAATGCTCCTGTTGAAGATACAATTATTTTTTCATCAAATTCAATACCTGGTAATGCAACTGGAACTGACCCCGTGCTAATGACTGTTTTATCTGTTTCAATTATAGTTTCTTTTTTTTGATCATCTAATATTGAAATTTTATTTGCAGATTTAAAGCTTCCGGTACCCTTAAAGTAAGTGACTTTGTTTTTCTTGAATAAAAATTCAACACCCTTAGTTAAAATTGTTACTGCTTTGTCCTTGTTTTGCATCATTTTTTGAAGATTAAGCTTTACCTCACCCACCTCTATGCCAAGTTTAGAAAAATTTTGCGCCTTATGATAATTTTCAGAAATATTTAATAAATTTTTAGAAGGTATGCACCCAACATTTAAACAGGTTCCACCTAATGAACCTCTTGATTCTATACATGCAGTTTTAAGTCCTAATTGTGCTAATCTTATCGCACACACATAGCCTCCTGGACCACCACCTATTACTACTGCTTGAAATTTATCTGACATTTAAATATTTAAAAATAACCTTCTTGGATCCTCTAAATTTTCTTTAACCATTTTTAAGAATGATACTGACTCTTTTCCATCTATAATTCTGTGATCATAAGATAAGGCAAGATACATAATAGGTCTAATTTTAATCTCACCATCAACTACCATTGGTCTTTCGACTATATTATGCATACCTAATACACCAGATTGAGGTAAGTTTAATATTGGAGTAGATAACATTGAACCATACACTCCACCATTACTAATTGTAAAAGTTCCACCCTGAAGGTCTTCTATGGTTATTTTTCCATCTCTCGCTTTTTCAGAAATAGTTTTAATATTTTTTTCAATATCAGCAAATGACAATTGATCTGCATCCCTTAATACTGGTACTACTAATCCTTTTTCAGTTCCTACTGCAAAACTCATATTATAATAATTTTTATAAATAATTTCATCTCCATCAATTTCAGCATTAACTGATGGATACATTTTTAGTGCAGCAACACATGCTTTTACAAAAAATGACATGAACCCTAATTTAATTCCGTACCTGCTTTGGAAGTCTTCCTGGTTCTCTTTTCTCATTTCCATTATGCCAGTCATATCAACTTCATTGAAAGTTGTTAATAATGCTGCATTTTCTTGTGCTTGTTTTAATCTTTTTGCAATTGTTTGTCTAAGCCTAGACATTTTAATTCTCTCTTCTTGACCATATTTAATTTTTCTTTCTGATGGTTGAGGGTTCTCTCCCATCATACTAATTAGGTCACCTTTAAGAACTCTACCCTCTTTACCAGAGCCACTAACTTTTTTTAAATCAATTTTATTTTCAACTACAATTTTTCTTACTGCTGGTGAAAGTATTTCATTATTATTATTTGAAGAATCGGTTTTTTCCTCTTTAACTTCATTGGTTAATATTAAAGGTTCTTCCTCTTCAGGTTCTTTAAAAACTTTAGGAGCTTCTTTTTTAATTTCTAAATTAACTACATTATTTTCTGTTTTCTTAGGTTCAATTTTTGTAATTATCTTTTTTTCAGATGGTTGAGCTCCATTTTGACTTATCATACCAAGAAGAGCACCTACTTCGACTGTTTCTCCATCTTTAGAATTTATTTCGGACAAAACCCCATCAATTGGAGATGGTACTTCTAAATTAACTTTATCAGTTTCTAATTCTACAATTGCCTCATCAGCTACCACTGTATCGCCTTCTTTCTTAAGCCACTTAGCGACTGTCGCTTCAGTAATACTTTCTCCAAGAACCGGTACTAAAATTTTTTCGCTCATTTTTATTCAAAAACCTTTTTTATAATTTCTTGTTGTTGGGCAAGATGTCTTTTTGCATAACCTGTAGCTGGAGACGCGTCTGGGCTTCTTCCTATATAAGAAATTTCAGTATTATTAGCGTTAATAGTTTCTAATGTCCATTGTATATAATCCCTTACAGAAAACCATGCTCCCATATTTTTTGGTTCTTCCTGGCACCAATAAAATTTAGCATTTTTTGCATACTTTTTGATTTCTCTAACTAAACTTTTAACTGGAAAAGGATAAAGTTGTTCAACTCTGTACAACACTACATCGTCTTTCTTAAGTTTTTCTCTCGCTTCTAGTAGATCAAAATAAACTTTTCCTGAACATAAAATTACTTTTTTTATTTTTGAGCTTTCTTTTAATTTTATAAATCCATTTTCTTCATCTAGTGCATGATCCCATAAAATTCTGTGAAAAAAAGTATCTTTATTAAAGTCTTCTATATTTGAAACACAGTATTTATTTCTTAACAAAGATTTTGGTGTCATAATTATTAGAGGTTTTCTAAACTCTCTATGCATTTGACGTCTCAAAGCATGATAATAATTTGCAGGTGTTGTACAATTCAATACTTGTAAGTTATCATTTGCGCATAGTTGTAAAAATCTTTCTAGTCTTGCTGAAGAGTGTTCTGGTCCTTGGCCTTCATATCCATGAGGTAAAAGCATTACTAGCCCTGATGCTCTAGTCCATTTTCTTTCTCCTGATGCAATAAACTGATCAATAACTACTTGTGCTCCATTTGCAAAATCTCCAAATTGTGCTTCCCAAATAGTTAAAGTATTAGGTTCAACTAAACTATATCCATACTCAAAACCTAAAACTGCTAATTCTGATAAAAAACTATCAACTATTTCGTATCTCATTTGATTTTTTGAAATATTATTTAAAGGTATATATCTAGAGTTATCTTCTTGATTCCTCAAAACTGAATGTCTTTGACTAAATGTTCCTCTACCAGAATCTTGTCCAACTAATCTTACTGGATAACCTTCTTCTAACAATGATCCAAATGCTAGTGCTTCAGCGGTTGACCAGTCAATGCCTTTTCCATTAGATACCGATGCTTTCCTAGCATCTAAAATTTTGACAATAGTTTTATGTAATTTTAATTTTTCTGGAGTTGCATTAATTTTTTCAGAAATTTCTAAGAGTTTTTGTTGATCATAACCACTTACACCTCTTTTATCTTTTCCTTTTTCTGGTTTGTATCTTGACCATGTTCCCTCATACCATTCTATTTTTGGCTTATAGTCTTTTGCATTTTTATATTGATCATCAAGCAAATTTTTAAAATCTGTTTTAAATTTACTTAACTCACTTTCTGAAAGTGTATTTTCATTTACTAATTTTTTCCCATACAGTTCAACTGGTGTGGGGTGAGACCTAATTTTTTTATACATCAGTGGTTGTGTAAAGGAAGGTTCGTCTCCTTCATTATGTCCAAATCTTCTATAACAGATTAAATCAACCACTACGTCTCTATTAAATTTTAATCTAAATTCTGTTGCAATCCTTGTTGCATAAACAACTGCTTCTGGATCATCTCCATTCACATGAAGTATTGGAGCGTCTACCATTTTTGCAACATCAGATGGATATGGTGATGACCTTGCAAATCTTGGGCTTGTAGTAAAGCCTATTTGATTATTAACAATAATATGAATTGTACCACCGGTATTATGGCCTGGTAAACCAGACATGGCAAAACATTCAGCCACAACTCCTTGTCCAGCAAAGGCTGCATCTCCATGTATCAGAATTGGTATAACTTTATTTCTTTCTTTATCTTTGTGAAAAAATTGTTTTGCTCGAGTTTGTCCAAGTACCACAGGATTGACTGCCTCTAAATGTGAAGGGTTATCTGTAAGACTAACATGCACAGAATTGCCATCAAACTCTCTATTTGATGATGCTCCTAGATGGTATTTTACATCTCCTGCACCTTCTTCCCCTGATGTTTGAATATCTCCTGCAAATTCATTAAATATTCTTTTGTAAGATTTTTGTAATACATTTGCTAATACATTAAGTCTTCCTCGATGAGACATACCAATTTTGACTTCTTTAACTTCAGCTTGCCCACCAATTTTAATTATTTGTTCTAGCGCAGGTATTAAACCTTCTCCCCCATCTAAACCAAATCTTTTTGTTCCCACATATTTTTTATGTAAAAATTTTTCAAAACCTTCTGCTTGAATTAGTTTCATTAAAATAGCTTCTTTACCATTTTTCGTAAATTGAAGAGAGTTCTCATCTTGCTCAATTCTATCTCTAAGCCATTTTCTTTCTGTTGGGTTTGATATGTGCATATATTCATAACCAATTGGACCACAGTAAGTTTTATTTAGGAAATTTAATATTTCTTTTATAGAAGAGTGTTCTTTATTAATTACGCCATCTAAATAAATTTTCTCATCATAATTTTCTTTTTTAAATCCATAATGCTCAGGATGAAGTTCATCTAGATATTCTGTTTCCATCATTCCTAGAGGATCAAGCTTAGCTAATAAATGTCCTCTTTGTCTATATGCTCTGATTAACGCAACAGCTCTAATTGAGTTAATATTGCTTTTGACTAAATCTTTTGAATTAACTTTTGCAATGTTGCCTTCATTAGAAAGTTTTTTTTCATCTTCTTCAATCCTTTTTTCAACTTCATCAATATCAATTTTTTTTTTTATATTCCATGATGGACCATTAATTTCTTTGGCAATCATACTTAAATCTTCACTCATACCCTCAAAATAATTTTGCCAGCTTTCAGGAAGATCTTTGTCTTTATTTATAAACTTTAAATACATTTGCTCTATAAATGCACTGTTAGACTTACTAAGAAATGAAGTTTTTTCGAATTCGAGATTTTTTGATGATGACATCTATTCTATTGATATAATATCAGATAAATAATTTTCAATTAGATAATTTATTAAATAATGTTTTGCCAAGTTCTGATGGTGATTTTGCAATTGTAATTCCACATTCTTCCATTTTTTTTATCTTATCTTCTGCTCCGCCCTTACCACCTGAAATAATAGCTCCTGCATGACCCATTGTTCTTCCTGGAGGTGCTGTTATTCCAGCAACAAATCCAACCATAGGTTTCTTTATTTTATGGTTTTTAACAAATTCAGCTGCTTCTTCTTCAGCAGAACCGCCAATTTCACCAATCATAAGAATAGATTCCGTCTCAGCATCATTTAAAAATAAATCTAAACAATCAATAAAGTTTGTTCCATTTATCGGATCTCCACCAATTCCTATACAAGTAGATTGTCCTAATCCATTTTCAGTTGTTTGTGCAACTGCCTCATAAGTTAAAGTTCCAGATCTTGAAACAATTCCAACAGAACCTTTCTTGTGAATATTTCCAGGCATAATCCCAATCTTACATTCATCAGGAGTAATTATTCCTGGACAATTAGGTCCTATCAATCTGCTTTTTGAATTATTTAGCTTTTGTTTTACACGAAGCATATCTTGAATTGGTACACCTTCGGTAATACAAACTATAAGCTCAATGGATGCATCAATTGCTTCTATAATAGCTGCCGCTGCAAATTTTGCTGGCACATAAATCATAGTTGCATCAGCGCCAACTTCTTGTTTTGCTTCAGCTACAGTATTAAATACTGGACGGTCAAGATGTTTTTGTCCTCCCTTTTTTGGAGTAACTCCACCCACAAGATTAGTTCCATATTTTAATGCTTGTTCTGAATGAAAAGTTCCATGTGTACCTGTAAAACCTTGGCATATAACTTTTGTATTTTTATCAATTAAAACTGACATTCTATTTTATAGCCTCTACTATTTTTTGTGCAGCATCATCTAAATTTTCTGCTGAAATTAATTTTAATCCTGAATTATCTAAAATTTCTTTTCCTTCTTTAAAGTTTGTTCCTGCAAGTCTAACTACTAATGGAACACTTATATTTATTTCTTTGGCAGCATCAACAACACCTTGAGCAAGGACATCACATCTCATAATTCCCCCAAAAATGTTTATTAATATGCCTTTAACATTTTTGTCCGAAAGAATAATCTTAAGAGCAGCTGAAACTTTTTCTTTTGAAGCTCCTCCTCCAACATCTAAAAAATTTGCTGGCTCTTCACCATATAATTTAATTATATCCATTGTTGCCATTGCAAGACCTGCTCCATTGACCATGCAGCCAATGCTTCCATCTAGCTTTATGTAAGCAAGATCGTGTTTACTCGCATCTATTTCTGTGGGATCTTCTTCATTTAAATCCCTAAGCTCGATTATTTCAGGATGTCTAAATAAAGCATTAGAGTCAAAATTAACTTTTGCATCTAAACAAATTATTTTTTTTTCTTTAGTTAATATTAGTGGGTTAACTTCAACCATGTTGGCGTCTGTGCCTAAAAACATTTTATATACTGATTTTATCAGCGCTATTGCTTGTTTTTTTGCATCATCTGCTAAAGCATAAATTGCAATTATTTTTTCACAGTCAGCATCAGAAATTTCATCAGTAATATCTATTTTAGTTGTTATAATTTTTTCTGGAGTTTTTTCTGCAACTTCTTCAATGTCCATTCCACCTTGATCGCTGGATATAAATACTATTTTTGAACTTGCTCTATCTACTAAACAAGATAAATAAAATTCTTTATCAATATTAGAGGACTCTTCTACATATAATCTTTTTACTTCTCTTCCTGCTGGGCCAGTTTGATGTGTTACGAGTGTTTTTCCAAGCAATTCTTTTGCAGCAACACTTAATTCATCAATTGTGTTTAAAATTTTTACACCTCCAGCTTTACCTCGTCCACCAGCATGAATTTGTGCTTTTAAAACAAATTTTTCTGTTTTTAATGATTTTGCTTTTTCAATCAACTCATCAACTGTAAAAGCAAAAACTCCTTCAGGAACTACCGCTCCATATTTTTTTAAAATTTGCTTGGCCTGGTGTTCGTGAATATTCATTATTTAGAAAGATCTGGATCTATTTTAGATGCAGCTTCCCATAATGCTTTCACAGCATCTATAGAGTGCATAAATTCTTTTTTTTCTTTTTCATCTAAATCTATTTGCTCTATTTTTTCAACACCATCTTTACCAATTATTACTGGTACACCAGCATAAACATTACTAACTCCATATTCACCATTTAAATGAACTGCACATGGAAGTAATTTTTTTTCATCTTTTAAATATGCTTCTGCCATTTGTACACCTGAAGCTGCTGGTGCATAAAATGCAGAACCTTTTTCTAGATATTTAACAATCTCAGCTCCTCCATCTCTAGTTCTTTGATTAATTTCTTCTAACCTTTCTGGAGATATTTTTCCTTCTTTAACTAAGTCTAATAATGGTTTACCTGAAACTTTTGTAAATCTTGGTAGGGGAACCATTGTGTCTCCATGACCTCCCATAACCATTGCTTCAATTTCTTTTACCGGAACATTAAGCTCTAGGGATAAAAATAATTTAAATCTTGAGCTGTCCAAAATTCCTGCCATTCCAACTACTTTATTTGCTGGTAAGCCTGAAAATTTTTGAAAGGCCATCACCATAACGTCTAGTGGATTTGTAATGCATATTACAAATGCATTGGGTGCATTTTTTTTAATACCCTCTGCTACTTGTTTAATAATTTTTAAATTAATACCTAATAAATCATCTCTGCTCATTCCTGGTTTTCTTGGAACTCCTGCAGTGATTATTATTACATCTGAATCTTTTATATCTTCATAATTGTCTGTACCTGAAAATTTTACATTAAAACCATCAACAGAGGAAGATTGAGCTATGTCTAGAGCTTTTCCTTTAGCTATACCACTTGCAACATCAAAAAGTACCACCTCATCAGCTACTTCTTTAGTTCCTATTAAGTGAGCAAGAGTGCCCCCAATTTGACCTGCTCCTATTAAAGATATTTTTTTCATTTCTCTCCTTATTTCATTGTTGGCATGACAAATTCTGCATTAGATCTTATTCCAGAAGGCCATCTTGATGTTACTGTTTTAAGCTTTGTATAAAATTTAATTCCTTCAGCTCCGTGCATTGCACTATCTCCAAATAATGATCTTTTCCATCCACCAAAACTATGGAATGCCATTGGTACAGGTATTGGAACATTAATTCCAACCATACCAACTTGAATTTTACTAGCAAACGTTCTTCCAGCATCACCATCTCTTGTGTAAATGCTTACTCCATTACCATACTCATGGTCGTTAATTAACTTTGTTGCTTCTTCAAAAGTTTTAACTCTTATGACTGATAAAACAGGTCCAAATATTTCTTCTTTATAAATTCTCATATCCTTTTTAACGTGATCAAATAAACAACCCCCTATAAAAAAACCATTTTCATATCCTTGAAGTTTTATATTTCTTCCATCAACAACTAATTTAGCACCTTCTTCAACTCCAAGATCAACATAACTTTTTACTTTTTCTAAATGTTCTTTGGTAACTAGTGGACCCATCTCAGATGTTTTATCCATACCAGGTCCTACTTTTAATGCTTCAGCTTTTTTTGATAAACGAGCAACTAGCTCATCACCTATATCTCCTACAGCTACTGCTACTGATTGTGCCATACATCTCTCTCCTGCAGACCCATATGCAGCACCCATTAATCCATTTACCGCACCATCAAGGTCACAGTCAGGCATTACAACTAAATGATTTTTTGCACCACCTAAAGCTTGAACCCTTTTTTCATTTTTTGCAGAGTTTTCATAAATATATTTTGCAATTGGTGTTGAGCCTACAAAGCTTACAGCTTTGACATCTTTGTTTGTTAAAATCGCATCAACAGCTTCTTTATCTCCATTAACAACATTAAAAACACCATCTGGTAGTCCTGCTTCTGTTAGCAATTCTGCTAATCTTAGTGGGCAAGATGGATCTTTTTCTGACGGTTTTAAAATAAATGTATTTCCACATGCAATAGCAATAGGAAACATCCACATTGGCACCATTGCAGGAAAATTAAAAGGTGTAATTCCAGCAACAACTCCAAGTGGTTGTCGCATAGACCAACTATCTACATTTGTTCCTACATTTTCTGAAAATTCTCCTTTAAGTAAATGTGGAATCCCACACGCAAATTCAACAACTTCTAGTCCTCTTGTTAAAGAACCTTTGGCATCTTCATAAACTTTCCCATGCTCTGAGACTATTAACTTTGTAAGTTCATCGGCATTTTTTTCTATTAACTCTTTAAATTTAAACATTACCCTTGCTCTTTGAAGTGAGGGTTTTAAAGACCAAGTTTCAAATGCTTTTTGTGCTACTTCTACAGCCTGGTCGAGATCTGCTTTACTAGCTAATCTTACCTCAGACTCTTGTTCACCAGTTGCTGGATTAAAAACTTTACTTTTTCTGTCAGAAGAGCCTGAAATTAGCTTTCCGCCAACAAAATGTTCTAATAAATTCATGAATGGTGTTATTTAAAGGGGTAATTAGCTTGTTGCAAGCATTTTTTTCAATTCAGCTATAGCTTTTGCTGGATTTAATCCCTTTGGACAAGCATTAGTACAATTCATAATAGTATGACATCTATAAAGTTTAAGCTCATCAGCTACTTTTTTTAATCTCTCTTTTTTTTCATCATCTCTACTATCAACTATCCATCTATAAGCCTGAAGTAAAACTGCAGGACCTAAATATTTATCACCATTCCACCAATAACTTGGACAAGATGTTGAGCAGCATGCACACATGATACATTCATATGCACCATCTAATTTTACTCTATCTTCTTTAGTTTGTAATATCTCAGTAGTTTCAACTTTTGTATTTGTTTTTAGCCATGGCTCGATTGATTCATACTGTTTGTATAATCCGCTTAAATCACCAATTAAATCTTTTTTAACTTTTAAATGAGGTAATGGATAAATATTTATATCACCTTCAATTTCCGAATGGGGCTTTGTACATGCTAAACCATTTTTACCATCCATATTCATTGCACAAGATCCACAAACTCCATGTGCACACGATCTACGATAAGCTAATGATGGATCAATTTCGTTTTTAATTTTATTTAAAATATCTAATACTTTTGAAGGACAATTATCCATATCCACTTCATAGGTATCTACTCTTGGGTTTTCTCCATTTGAGGGATCCCATCTATAAACATTTACTTTTCTAATATTTTTTGACCCAGTCTTATCTTGGTAATAGTTACCTTTTTGAACTTCTGAATTTTTAGGTAAATTTATTTGAACCACTAGTAAACTCTTTCTTGAGGTGGAAAGTATTGAACTTCATTTGTTAAAGTTGTTTTAGTAACTGGTCTATATCCAATTTTTGAATCTTTTCCATTGCACCAAGCAATAGTGTGTTGCATAAATTTTTCATCATCTCTTTTTGGGAAATCTTCTCTTGCATGCGCACCTCTACTCTCTTGTCTATTATAAGCAGAATCCACTGTTGTAATTGCTTGTCTTATCAAATTATCAAATTCCAATGTTTCCACTAAATCAGTATTGAAAACAAGTGACTTATCTTTTACAGAAATTGATTCCATTCCATCGTATGCTTTTCTAATATTATCAACACCTTCTTTAAGCGTTTTTTCTGTTCTAAAAACAGCACACTTTGATTGCATAGTTTTTTGCATTGAAAGTCTAAGTTCTGCAGTACTATTTTCACCATTAGAGTTTCTTAATTTATCAAATCTTTCTAAGCATTTTTCTGTTTCAGTCTCTCCTATATCCTCGTGTGGAGTTCCTGGTTTTACAAGTTCTGCAGCTCTCTTGGCTGCAGCTCTTCCAAATACAACTAGGTCAATTAAAGAATTAGATCCCAATCTATTTGCTCCATGAACAGAAACACAGGCAGCCTCACCAATTGCCATTAATCCTGGAACTGTTTCAGAATCTTTTCCTGTCAATACTTCAGCTTTATAGTTTGTTGGGATACCTCCCATATTGTAATGAACAGTGGGCACTACTGGTATTGGCTCCTTAGTTACATCAACATTTGCAAATAATCTTGCTGCCTCCGTTATTCCTGGAAGTCTACTTTCAATAATACTTTTGTCTAAATGACTTAAGTGTAAATGAACATGATCTTGTTCTTTACCCACACCTCTTCCTTCGTTAATTTCAATTGACATTGATCTACTTACTACATCTCTAGATGCTAAGTCTTTAGCTTTTGGTGCATAACGCTCCATAAATCTTTCACCTTTTGAATTAACTAAATATCCACCTTCACCTCTAACACCTTCAGAAATTAAAGTTCCGTGCCCATAAATTCCTGTTGGATGAAATTGCACAAATTCCATATCTTGTAATGGTAAGCCTGCTCTTAAAACCATTGCATTTCCATCTCCAGTACAAGTGTGTGCTGAAGTAGCAGAATAATAAGCTTTTCCATAACCCCCTGTTGCAATTATTGTGCTGTGCGCTCTAAATCTATGAATTGTTCCATCATTTAAATTCCAAGCAATAAGACCTTTGCATTCACCATCCTTCATTAATAAATCTAAAGCAAAATATTCAATAAAAAATTCAGTGTTATGTTTTAAAGCTTGTCCATAAAGAGTATGAAGTATTGCGTGTCCAGTTCTATCTGCAGCTGCACATGTTCTTTGAACAATTCCATTACCATAATTTTTTGTCATTCCACCAAAAGGTCTTTGGTAAATTTTGCCATCATCAGTTCTGCTAAATGGAACTCCATATTTTTCTAACTCTATAACAGCAGCTGGAGCTTCTTTACAAAGATACTCAATGCTATCTTGGTCACCTAACCAGTCAGCACCTTTAACAGTATCATACATATGCCAACGCCAATCATCTTCACCCATATTACCTAAAGATGCAGAAATTCCTCCTTGAGCAGCCGAGGTATGACTTCTTGTTGGAAATACTTTTGAAATACAGGCTGTCTTTAAACCAGCTTCACTTAAACCAACAGCAGCTCTTAGACCTGATCCTCCAGCACCAAGTACGATGACATCGTATTCATGGTCTATTATTTTATATGAGCTCATTAGTTTAAATTAAATATTACAGTTATTGTTATTATTGGCATTATTATAGCAAAAATATTAAGTACTTTGTTTGCGGCATTTTTGATTTTTTCATTCTGAATATAATCTTCAAATACCTCGCTAATACTTAGGGCGGAAAAAAAGTAAGCAAATACTAGTGTTAAAGAAACTAAAATTTTAGATGGTTGAGTGGTAAAGAAATTAACAACCTCAATATAATCTTTATCAAAAATTGAAACTAAATTTAGAATAAACCAGATCATTAAAGGTACTAAAATTACTGAACTAATTTTCATGAACAGCCATTTTTTTGTTACAGAGTTCATTTTAAATAAAATTCCTTCCTAATAGATAAAATAGAATTGTAAAAAAAATAGATCCAAAAATTACCAATAAACCTGTAATCTTTGTGGTCTTTAGTTCAAAACCATAACCAAGATCCATTACTAAATGTCTTATTTCACTCAATACCTGAAAGCTAAAAGACCAAGTTAAACAAATAATAATAAATTTTCCAAAAATAGATTGCAAAAATAATTTTGTTAGATCGTAGCTAGATTCTCCTAACAACAAAGAAAATATCCACAAACAAATTACTGTTATTGCAAATATATTAACTATTCCTGTAATCCTATGAGAAATAGAAACCAAAGAAGATATGTGCCATCTATAAATTTGAATGTGTGGTGATAAAGGGTTGTTATTATCCATTATTCTTCCTAATTAAAAGCTCAGCTATTTCTACTGCATTCAGTGCAGCACCTCTTAATAAATTATCTGATACTATCCACATATTGAGTGTATTTTTTTTTGTTTTATCTTCTCTAATCCTAGAAATATAAGTTTCATTTTTACCTTCTGCCTCTAAAGGAGTAATGTAACCTCCATCTTCTCTTTTATCATACACCTCACATCCCTCTGCACTATCTAATAAAGAGTGTATTGTTTGTAAGCTAAATGGTTTTTCAAATTCAATATTTACAGATTCAGCATGAGAAACTAGCACTGGAATTCTTACGCATGTTGCAGTTAGCTCAATTTTGTCATCTAAAATCTTTTTTGTTTCGTTAACCATCTTTAATTCTTCTTTTGTGTAACCATCATCTGCAAAAACATCTATGTGAGGAATTGCATTAAATGCAATTTGTTTAGTAAAATTTTTAGAATTTATTTTCTTTTTATCTAATGATAATTTAGTTTGTTCAATCAATTCATCCATTGATGCTTTACCACCACCAGATACAGATTGATAAGTTGATATAACTACTCTTTTTATATTAAATTCATCATGTAAGGGTTTTAGAGCTATTACTAATTGTGCTGTAGAACAGTTTGGATTAGCAATAATATTTTTTTTTAAAACATTAATTGCTTCTGGATTCACTTGTGGAACAATTAAAGGTACATCTTGATCCATTCTGAAAAAGCTAGAATTATCAATTACTGTAGTATGTTTTGCTGCTTTTTCTGCATATTTTTCTGATATTTTTCCACCAGCTGCAAAAAAGGTAATTTCAGCTTTTGAGAAATCATAAGTCTCTAAGTTAAAAATCTCATGCTCCTTACCATTAAAATTTACTTTTTGACCAGCACTCCTTGGAGAGGCAACTAAAAATAATTGGTCTATTGAAATTTTTTTCTGCTCTAATACTTCGAGCATTTTTCTTCCAACATTACCTGTGGCTCCTACAATTGCTATATTCATGATATTATTTTACTTTTATACTAGATGAAGGGTAAATCACAAACGTTTCCATTAATGGTATTATCGTTTATTTGAATTTTAAAGCCTTGAGATGCTTCCCAGTGGGATTTCTTGATCATTGCTATGCCTATAACCTTTTGAAAATGAGGTGAATAACAAGCCGATCTTAATTCACCAATCACATTATTATTTTCATCATATATGTTTTTTGATCCAGTAAGACTAATTTCTTTTATATCAATTTTAACTCCCCTTAATTTTTTTTGGGGTCCTTTTAATTTTATTTCTTTCAATTTTTCTTTTCCTAAAAAATTTATATCACTATCTAAGCTAACATATTGATCAAAACCACATTCAAATGGATTGTCGTTATTATCAAAGTCATTACCATAAGATAACAGCGCACTCTCAATTCTCTCTATTAAATTCGGACATCCTGGCCCTACATTAAATTCTTTTCCAACTTCAAAAAGATGGTCATACAATTTTTGTCCTGACTGTGTGTTTTCAACGTATACTTCATATCCTCCTTGTTTAGACCATCCTGATCTAGCTATAAGGTGCTTTGTGCCTTCAAAATCAAAATAATCAAACCCAAAGAATTTTAGCTCAGTAATTTTTTTTCCAAAAACTTTTTCCATTAACGCAAAGGATTTTGGACCTTGTATTGCCATAATATCAACTACTGGTTCTACAATTTTAACATCAAATTTGTGTCCTGATGCTAAGCCTTTGGCAAAAAAGATTACATCTGAATCTGCTATTGATATCCACCATTTATTTTCATCAAGTTTTAAAACAACTGGGTCATTAACTAAATTTCCATTTTCATCTATTATTGGACAATAATAACATCTGCCTATTTTAGATTTTGATAGATCCCGGCATGTCATCAATTGTACTAACTCTGCCGAGTCTTTTCCTGATATTTCTACTTGTCTTTCTGCAGCGACATCCCATATCTGAACATGTTCTTTTAAATGTTTGTAGCTATCTTCTATTGATCCAAATGCAGCAGGTAACAACATATGATTATATATTGTGTATGCTGTAACTCCTTGCTTCTCTATTCTTGAGGTATAAGGAGTACTTCTTAATCTTCTTGATTTTGCTATTGAAAAATTTTTCATTTTTTTAAAAATTCAGAGATCTTTTCTCTCATTTCAAAAGCTTTTTCAAACATAATCATGTGTCCACAATCTTTTATTATATGAGTTTTTGAATTAAGAACGAGATCTGCAAATTTCTTACCTTTTTCAATATTAACCATCTTATCTAGCTCACCAAAGATAAATAATGTGGGACACTTGATTGACTTCAAAGCCTCAGATCCATTTTTATAATTATTACAAGCTATAAGATCGATGGCTAAAACTTCTCTAATATTTCTTGGAGAATTAATAATTTTTTCCACAGGATTACCTCCAATGAATTTTTTATAATTCTCATAGCTCCATTTCATCATTAACTGAACTGCTTTATCATCTCCATTTTCAGCAAGATCAATTAAATCTTGATTAACAGGCATTCTGTAAGAACCACCTATAAATATTAAATTTTTAACTCTTTTAGAATACCTTAATGAATATTCCAATGCTTCCAAACACCCTTGGGAATGACCTATTATTGTTAATTCAGAAACATTAAGTTTTTTAAAAACTTTTTCTAACCAATCTGAAATTTCTTCTATTGATTTTAAACAATCACCTTCAGAATTTCCATGTCCAGGTAAATCTATTGCTAAAACATTATAATTTTGATTTGATAAATACTGTTCTGTTAAGGACCAAACAATATGTGAGAGACCACTTCCATGCAGCAAAACTATTGTGGATTTTTTTTTATCAATACCTTGGCCTGAATCTGATGCAAAGACTTTTTTGTTGTCTACTTGAAAGATCAACTTAATTCCTTAACTTTCTTTCTAAGTTCAAATTTTTGAATTTTTCCTGTTGAAGTTTTTGGTAAATCACAAAAAATAACACTCTTAGGAAGTTTAAATCCTGCCAATGTTTCTCTACAAAAATCTATTATTTCTTTTTCTGTTGCTGGCTTATCTTTAATTAATTCAACAAAAGCACAAGGTGTTTCTCCCCATTTTTCATCTGGTTTAGCAACTACAGCTGCTAAAGAAACTGAAGGGTGTTTTGCAATTGCATTTTCAATTTCTATTGAAGAAATATTTTCTCCTCCAGAGATAATAATATCTTTAGATCTATCTTGAATTTTTATATATCCATCAGGATGGGTCACAGCTAAATCTCCTGAATGAAACCATCCACCTGCCATTGATTTATCTGTTGCTTCTTTATCCTTGTAATATCCCTTCATTACAATATTCCCTCTAATCATAATTTCACCCATAGTCTTTCCATCTTTAGGTACTGGCTTCATTGTTTCTGGATCCATTACAATAGCGCCCTCTGTGTTTGGGTAACGTACACCTTGCCTTGCTTTGATTTCATTCTTTTTATCTTTTTCTAAAGAATTCCAATCATCGTTCCACGCACACTGCAACATATGACCATAAGTTTCTGTTAATCCATAAACATGCATAACCTCAAAGCCAAGATTTTCCATTTTTTCAAAAATAATACTTGGTGGAGGTGCACCTGCAGTTAAAACGTTGACTTTTCTTTTTAAGGCTTTTTGATCTTCCTTAGGAGCATTAACAATCATATTTAAAACTATTGGAGCTCCACCAAAATGTGTTACTTCATATTTATCAATTAGTTCAAACATCTTTTTAACATCAATATTTCTTAAACAAATTACTCTTGCGTGCAGCATTGCTAATGTCCAAGGATAACACCAACCATTGCAATGAAACATTGGGACAACACATAAAAAATTTAATTTGTTAGGCATATTCCAAGCTGTAACACTACCTGTTGCCATCAAATATGAGCCTCTGTGATGATAAACTACTCCTTTTGGGTTTCCAGTAGTTCCTGACGTGTACCCTAATGAAATGGCTTCCCATTCATCTTTTGGTTTTTTCCATTCATAATTTTCATTACCTGTGTTTAAGAAACTTTCATATTCAAGTTCACCTATTTTTTTAAAAGAACTTGTGTCTATGTCCTGGTCGTCAATATCAATAATTGTAATTTTATTTTTAACATTTTTTAAAGCCTTCTCAATTACATCATGAAATTGTCTATCTACAATTAAAACCTTTGCATCACTATGTTGTAAAATATAACTTATAGTATTGGGGTCTAGTCTTGTATTGATTGCATTAATTACTGCCCCCACCATAGGTATTGAATAATGTGCTTCAAAAATTTCTGGTGTATTGAAAGCCATTATAGAAACTGTATCTCCAGTTTTCACACCCAATTTATCTAATGCGCTAGCAAACTTAACACATCTTTTATAAACTTCTTCCCAAGTATACGACCTACTTTCATAAACTAAGGCTTCATAATTTGGATATATATCTTTAGTTCTTTCTAAGAATGTTAAAGGAGAAAGAGGAACATAATTAGCCTCATTTTTATCTAAATTTGTATCGTAATGACTCATATTAACTAAATTTAAAATTCATTATATAGTCACTTCCTGATGTGGCTGTTTTAAAATGACTTTCGGCTCTTGGTAAAACTCTTTTAAAATAAAAATTTGCAGTCTGTATTTTATCTTCATAAAAGTCTTTGTTTTGTTCATAATCTTTAAAACTTACCTCTAAAACTTTTATCCACGCATGTGCTATGGACACAAACCCCAATGCTTTTAAATAGTCATTGCATGCTGCGCTTGCATCGTCTTTTGAGTTTTGCACTTTTTCTTTAATCCAATCAGTAAAAGTAGATAATATCTCTAGATGCGTTTTTAATTCTTTTATAAAAGGTTTTAATTTTTCATTTTCAGTACTGCAATCATTCTTGATCAGTTCCAAATATTTATCGATTATATCACCATTTTTATTTACCAATTTTCTAAAAACTAGATCAGCTGCTTGGATAGAATTTGTTCCCTCATAAATTGGGGTGATTCTATTATCTCTATATAATTGCTCTATACCTTGATCTTTCGTATAGCCATAACCACCATGAACCTGCATAGCCTCACTGGTTATTTCCATTCCCATATCACTAAACATCGTTTTAACCACAGGTGTCATTAACGACACAAGATCTGAAGCTTCTTGTTTAATTTTTTCATCTGGGTGATAAAGGCTAACTTCTGTTTGTTGAGACAGCCAAAAACATAAAGCTCTTTCGCCTTCAATAATAGATTTCATATTAAGCAAAGATTTTCTAATATCTGCATGTTCAATTATAAAATCTGCTCCATTAGTTGATTTTGTATTATTTGTTTTTCCTTGTTTTCGTTCTTTTGCGTAACTCAAAGAGTTTTGATAGGCAATTTCAGAAATCCCCAAGCCTTGAATTCCTACAACAATTCTCTCTAAATTCATCATAGTAAACATTGCGTTTAAGCCTTTATTCTTCAATCCGATCATATAACCAGTTGCATCATCAAAATTTAATACACATGTAGCAGAACCTTTAATTCCCATTTTACTTTCTATAGATCCTGTAGAAACTCCATTTCTAGCTCCAATAGATCCATCTTCATTTACTAAAAATTTAGGCACTAAGAATAAACTTATTCCTTTTGTGCCTGCTGGTGAGTCAGCTGCTCTTGCAATAACTAAGTGGATAATATTTTCAGTTAAATCTTGATCACCTGATGTGATAAAAATTTTCTGTCCACTTAACTTAAAAGTTCCATCAGATTGCTCAATAGCTTTAGTTTTTAAAAGACCTAAATCAGTTCCACAAACTGGTTCAGTAAGGCACATCGTGCCACTCCATTTTCCTTCAACCATTTTTGGAAGGTATTTTTCTTTTATTTCATCTGTAGCGTGATGAGAAATACAATTATATGCACCAATACTTAACTCACTATAAAGTTTAAATGATAAACTTGCAGATGATAACATTTCGTCAAAAAAAGCACTTACTGTTTTTGGCATTCCTTGTCCTCCATATTTTGGATCACAAGAAAGTGAAGTCCAACCATCTTCTATATATTTAGAATAAGCTTCTTTGTAGCCTGGCGGTGTTCTAACCACACCATTCTCTAGAACTGTTGGATTTTCATCACCTGATTTTGCTAATGGTAATATTAAGTTTTGATTAATCTTGGCTGCTTCTTCTAAAATATCTTTTACTAATTCTGAATTAACCTCTTTATACTTTTCAAGATCATTATAATTTTTATTATTTCTTAATTTATCAAAAAGAAACATCATGTCTTCGACTGGAGCAGTATAATTTGGCATTCCAGAACTCTAGAATAATTATTTAATTATTGCAATTTTGAAATGATTGCATCACCCATAGCTGATGTTGATACTTCTTTTTTTCCCTGAGAAAGAATATCTTTTGTTCTAAGACCATCATTTAAGACATCTTGCACAGCTTTTTCTAAAGCATCAGCTTCACTATCTAAATCTAAAGAGTATCTTAAAGCCATTGCAAAACTTAAAATTGAGGCTATTGGGTTTGCAATTTCTTTTCCAGCAATATCCGGTGCAGAACCATGAATAGGCTCATACATAGCTCTCATTTCTCCATCTTTATTTTTTGCACCTAAAGAAGCAGATGGTAATAAACCTAGAGATCCCGTTAACATTGAGGCTTGATCGGAAAGCATGTCTCCAAATAAATTGTCCGTAACAATTACATCAAACTGCTTTGGGTTTTTTAATAATTGCATTGCACAATTATCAGCAAGCATATGACTTAATTCTACATCTTTATATTCTTTGTCGTGTAGTTCTTGAACTTCTTCTTTCCAAAGTTGTCCTGCTTCCATTACATTTGACTTTTCACATGAAGTAACTCTATTTGATCTCTTTCTTGCTAAATCAAAAGCTACTTTTGCAACTCTAACTATTTCGCTAGTTGTGTATGAATGGGTATTAATCCCTTTTCTTTCACCATTTTCTATTGGCTTAATCCCTCTTGGTTCACCAAAATAAATTCCACCTGTTAATTCTCTAACTATCATAATATCTAATCCAGACACGATTTCTGGTTTTAAGGTTGAGGCATCAACTAATTGTTCAAAACAAATTGCAGGTCTTAAATTTGCAAATAGTTTTAATTCTTTTCTTAATTTTAATAAGGCTCTTTCAGGCTTTTTTGAAAACTCTAAGTTATCCCATTTTGGTCCACCAACTGCACCTAACATAACAAATTCACTTTCTAGAGCTTTGTAAAAAACTTCATCCGTGATTGGTGTCCCATGTTTGTCATAAGAACAACCTCCAGCTAAATCTTCATCAATTTCAAAATCTAGAGATTTATTTGAATTCAACCATAAAATAACTTTTTTAACTTCTTGAATAACCTCGGGTCCAATACCATCCCCTGGAAGAAGTAAAATTTTTCTTTTTTTAATTTTTATCATTAAATATCCATGGTTTATTATTTTTTAGATTTTCTTCAAAAGTTATAATTTTTTCTTTTTTGGCTAACGATAGTGCAATATCATCAAGTCCTTCTAACAAACATTTTTTCTTAAAAGGATCAATATCAAACTTGATTTCACTATTTCCAAAAATTATTTTTTCTTCATTTAAGTCTATTGAAATTTCTTCTTTTCTTTTTGAATATTCTGATAATTCTTTTATTTTTTCTTCTGGCAGAGTAATTGGTAAAATTCCATTTTTGAAACAGTTGCTGTAAAAAATATCGGCATAACTAGAGCTTATCACACATGTTATTCCAAAATCTAGAAGTGCCCAAGGTGCATGTTCTCTTGATGAGCCACAGCCAAAATTTTTTCCTGCGATTAATATTTTTGATTGATTGTGAGGTTTTTGATTTAGAATAAAATCTTTAATTTCATTTCCATTATCATCGTATCTCATTTCAAAAAATAAGTTTTTTCCTAACCCTGTTCTTTTAATCGTTTTAAGAAATTGTTTTGGAATAATCATATCTGTATCAATATTTACTATTGGTAAATATGCTGGGATACTAGTAAGTGAATTAAATTTTTGCATTTTAGTTTTGATACTTTCTAACATCATCTAAGTTTCCAGAAATTGCAGCTGCAGCTGCCATTCCAGGACTTACTAAATGTGTTCTTCCACCTCTACCTTGTCTTCCTTCAAAGTTTCTGTTTGAAGTTGAGGCGCATCTTTCTCCTGGTTTTAATTTATCAGCATTCATGGCAAGACACATAGAACAGCCAGGCTCTCTCCATTCAAAACCTGAAGCTATAAATATTTTATCTAAACCTTCCTGCTCTGCTTGTTCTTTAACCAAACCTGAGCCCGGAACAACCATTGCCTGAACATGGGACGCTTTCTTTTTATCTTTTAATATTTTGGCAGCTTCCCTTAAATCTTCAATTCTACCATTTGTGCAACTTCCTATGAAAACCTTATCAATCTTAATATCTGTAGCTAGTGTATCAGCTTTTAAGCCCATATAATTTAATGATCTTTCTAAAGAGTTCTTTTTATCTTCATCTTGTTCATTTTTAGGATTTGGAACTTTGCCATCTATAGTGATTACATCTTGTGGAGAGGTTCCCCAAGTAATCATTGGTAAAATATCTTCTGCAACTAAGTTGATTTCTTTATCAAATTTAGCTCCATCATCAGTTTTTAAACTTTCCCAATATTTCATAGCCTTATCCCAATTTTCATTTTTTGGAGACATCGGTTTACCCTTTAAATATTCAAATATTTTTTCATCAGGAGCAATTAACCCTGCTCTTGCTCCTCCTTCAATAGTCATATTGCAAATAGTCATTCGTTGCTCTACGCTTAAAGATGAAATTAGACTGCCGGCATATTCAATAACTGATCCTGTTCCTCCTGCAGTTCCAATATGTCCTATAATTTGTAAGATTACATCTTTAGAGGTAACTCCAATAGGAAGTTTTCCGTTAACATTGATTCTAAAATTTTTTGCTTTTTTTTGTACTAATGTTTGCGTTGCTAGAACATGTTCTACTTCTGAGGTCCCAATTCCAAATGCCAAAGCACCAAATGCACCATGTGTTGCTGTGTGGCTATCTCCACAAACAATTACTGTACCAGGTTGTGTAAAACCTTGTTCTGGACCAATTATGTGAACAATTCCTTGTCTCTTGTCATTCATTCCTAAATATTGAACTCCAAATTCCTTACAATTGCTTTCTAAGGTATCTACTTGAATTTTAGACTCTGCATCCGCTATTCCTTTAGATCTATCAGTAGTTGGAACGTTATGGTCTGCAACTGCTAGTGTTAAGCCAGGTTGTCTAACTTTTCTATTAGAGTTTCTTAATCCTTCAAAAGCTTGTGGGCTTGTCACTTCATGTACTAAATGTCGATCAACAAATAATAGTGCTGTACCATCATCTTGTTGATCTACTAAATGATCATTCCAAATTTTATCGTAAAGAGTTAAAGGCATTGAAAAAAAAATTATTTTTTTTCTTCTGATTTTTCTGTTTTTGGTTCTGCTTGAACTTCTGCTTGTTTTACAGGTTCTGCTTGAACTTCTGTTTGTTTTTCTGCTTCTGCAGCTACTGGTGCTAAAGTTTCTTCTGTTACCATTTCTGGTTTAACATCAACTTCTATACCAATTTTTTTTCTAATTTTTTCTGCAATTCTAGCTGATTTACCTGTTCTGTCTCTTAGGTAATATAATTTTGCTCTTCTAACTTTACCATGACGGATAACTGTAATTGTATCTATAACAGTACCATATAGTGGAAATGTTCTTTCAACACCTTCACCAAATGAAATTTTTCTAACTGTGAATGAAGAATTTATATCTCTGTTTTTTCTAGCTATACACACGCCTTCAAAATATTGAATTCTATCTTTTTTACCCTCTGTAATTCTAACACCAACTTTTATTACATCTCCTGGAAAAAAATCTGGGATTTTCTTCTCAGATAGTATTTTTTTAACGTTTAGTTGATTTATTTCTTCAATTGTTTTCATATTAGTATTTATCAAATTAATTTTTCTTATATTTTTCCCATAAATCTGGTCTTCGGACGCGTGTTATAGCCTCTGATTGTGATAAACGCCAGTCTTTAATTTTGTTGTGATCTCCTGATAATAGCACTTCTGGAACACTTTTTTCCTCCCAAATTTGAGGTTTTGTGTATTGAGGATACTCCAAAAGTCCGTTCTCAAAACTCTCATCAGTCTTTGATTGTTCATTTCCCAAGACACCTGGAAGCAATCTTAGAACACTATCTAGTACAACAAATGCTGCTGTTTCACCTCCAGATAAAATAAAATCTCCTATGCTAAGTTCTTCTATATTCCTTGTAGATAACAACCTTTCATCAACACCTTCAAAATGACCACAAATTAAACTAATAGATTTTTCTTTAGACAGTTCTAGTGCTAATTTCTGATCAAGCTTTTTTCCTTTTGGTGATAAATAAAAAATTCTTTCTCCTTCTTTTTTATTTTCATCAAGAGATTTTGCTAAAATGTCAGCTTTCAACAACATTCCAGATCCACCTCCAAAAGGGGTGTCGTCTACTGTTTTATGTTTGTCCTCAGCAGCCTCTCTAAAATTTACAACTTTTAAATCCCAAATTTTATTTGTTAAAGCTTTTCCATATAGCCCTTTATTTAAAGGGCCAGGAAAAAAATCAGGATAGAGTGTGAATATCTGAGCTTGCCACATGAATCCAACTATTTAGCTTCTTCCTTTGGAGCTTCTGCTGCTGGTGCTGCTTCTGCTTTAGGAGCTTCTTCCTTTGGAGCTTCTGCTGCTGGTGCTGCTTCTGCTTTAGGAGCTTCTTCCTTTGGAGCTTCTGCTGCTGGTGCTGCTTCTGCTTTAGGAGCTGCCGCTGGAGCTGCTTCGTCTCCTTCTTTTTTTCTTTCTTTTTTAGGAATAGCTTTACTTGGATTACTACCGTTTGCAGGCATTGCTATAATACCATTTTCACCTAAAATTCTTGCAACTCTAGTAGTTGGTTGAGCACCTTGACCTAACCAATATTTAATTCTTTCTGCTTCTAGTCCTACTCTTTCTTTTTTATCTTTTGGTAAAAGTGGATTAAAGAATCCTACCTTCTCAATAAATCTTCCATCTCTTGCACGACGACTGTCAGCTATAACTACTTTATATACTGGTCTTTTCTTTGTTCCACCTCTTGATAGTCTTATTTTTATCATTTTTTTTCCTTTTTTTATTTAAGTTGATTTAGTAGCTCTGGAGGTATTCCTTTATCAGACATACCCTTCAGGTTTCCTTTTGACATCTTCTTCATCATTTCAGACATCATTTTAAATTGCTTAAGCAATTTATTGATAGTGGCCGCATCTGTTCCAGAGCCATTAGCAATTCTTTTTTTCCTAGAACCATCTATGATTTTAGGATTCCCTCTTTCTTTTTTGGTCATAGACAAAATTATTGCTTCGTTTTGAGTAATAATACTTTCATCAATTCCCGCAGCATCCATCTGTGACTTCATCTTTGAAACACCTGGCATAAACGACATTATTCCTTCTATACCACCCATTTTTTTCATTTGTCTTAGTTGGGATAGATAGTCCTCCATAGAAAATTGTCCTTTTTTCAAATTTTCTTCAGCTTTTTTTAAATTTTCTTCACCAAGATCTTCTGCTGCTTTTTCTACAAGGGAAACAATATCTCCCATTCCTAGTATTCTATTTGCTATTCTATCTGGATGAAAAACTTCTAAGTTTTCTATTTTTTCTCCTACCCCTAAAAACTTAATTGGCACTTGAGAAACATATTTCATACTAAGAGCTGCACCACCTCTTGCATCACCATCGGCTCTAGTTAAAACAATACCTGTTAAGTTTACCGTATTTTTAAATTCTTTTGCAACTTCTGCAGCAACTTGCCCTGTTAAAGAATCTGCAACTAAAAATGTTTCAGTTGGATTGATTATATTCTCTATTTGTTTAATTTCGCTCATCATCTGAAGGTCAATTTGAGTTCTACCAGCTGTATCAAACAATATAATTTCTGCTCCATTTAAGCTTGCAGCACTAACTGCTCTTCTACAAATGTCTGCTGGTAATTGTCCTTCAATTATAGGGAGTGTTAAAATATTATTTTGTTCTCCTAAAGACCTTAATTGTTCTTGGGCAGCAGGCCTGTAAACATCAAGGCTAACCATCATTATCTTTTTCTTTTTATTTTTTTCTAAGTATTTGGCTAATTTTGCTGTTGTTGTAGTTTTACCAGAACCTTGAAGACCAACTAGCATCATTGGAACTGGCGGAACTGCATTTAAATTAATATCTGTGTTGCTTTCGCCTAAAAGGCTTACTAGTTCATCATAAACAATTTTAACAACCATATCTCCTGGTGAAGTTGATCTGATTATCTCTTGACCTAATACTTTAGGTTTAACTTTTGTTATAAAATCTTTAGCTACATCTAAAGAGACATCAGCTTCTAAGAGGGCCTGCCTAATAGCCCTTAAACCTTCATCTACTTGCTTTTCGTCAAGTGAAGGTGCTTTTTTTAAAGAAGAAAAAATTTCTTCGAATTTATTTGTTAAGTTTTCAAACATATTTATTACGCACAGCAGTTTCGCACTAGTGGGCGAATATCGCTGACTAGTGTTGATCTCTTTGTTTCCAAAGACACCACAAATTTAACGTTTTTGTGGAAACGAAATCAACCTATAATAGAGGTTCAAAAAGTCAATAAATAAGTTAAATATCTGTATATGGATATTAAAGCATTTAAAATGGATGGTTTAGGCAATGATTTTGTAATTATTGATCAAAGAAGCCAAGATTTTAATTTAGATAAAGATCAAATAATTAAGATATGTGATCGTAGTTTTATTGGATGCGATCAACTCATCCTAATTAAGAAAAATAAAGAAATAGATGCAAATGTAGAATTTTTTAATTCGGATGGAAGCATATCTGGTGCTTGTGGAAATGGCACTAGGTGTGTTGCAGATCTTCTATCAAAAGAAAGTGGTAAAAAAGAAATAACGCTCTTAACAACTTCTGGCTCACTAAAATCAAAAATTTTAGGAAATAATTTAGTCGAGACTGAAATTGGTATACCAAAAGTTAATTGGCAAGAAATTCCATTAAGTAAGCAGCTAGATACTCAAGACTTAAAAATTGAAATTATAGATAGAAATAATACCAAACATATTGGTGGAATAGCCATAAATGTAGGCAATCCGCACATAATTTTTTTTGTAGATGATATTGAAGCATTTGACTTAAAAAATATTGGTCCGAAAATTGAAAATCATCCTCTATTTCCTGAAAAATGTAATGTGACCCTGGCCAAAGTTATAAATAGAAATTTAATAAAAGTAAAAGTTTGGGAAAGAGGAGCTGGACTTACCAAGGCTTGTGGTACGGCAGCTTGTGCAACAGCTGTTGCAGCTAACATTAATAATCTGGTAGAAAAAACTACAGATATAGAGTTTGCATTAGGTAGTTTAACAATTTCTATTGATGAAAGAAATAGCATTCATATGAAAGGACCTGTGTCTGATATTAAAAATATCAACATTAAGTTATAATGGGAATTTTTGATAAATTTAAAATTGGTTTTAAGAAAAGTGCTTCTGCATTTACATCTGGTTTAAGAGATATAATTGTAAAAAAAGAAATAGATGACAAAACATTAGATCAAATTGAAGAATATTTGATTCAATCAGATGTTGGTCTTGTTGCAGCTGAAGAAATTAAAAAAATTATTGCTCAAGAAAAAATTGACCCCAAAAAAGATATTATGCATGAGGTAAACTTGATTCTTAGAAACTATATAGTTACTTTAATGAAACCTTTGGAAAATGAGAATTTTTTTAATAAAAAAGAAAAACTTAATGCAGTCCTAGTATCGGGAGTTAACGGGGTTGGAAAAACAACAACTATTGGAAAAGTTGGTAAAATTTTAAAATCTAATGGTAACAAGGTTATGTTTTCTGCCTGTGATACGTTTAGAGCAGCTGCTATAGAACAATTAGAAAGTTGGGCTAATAAAATTGATGTGCAAATTACAAAATCTACTCAAGGATCTGATCCAGCATCAGTTGCCTACAAGGCAATAGAAGAGGCATTAAAGAACGATTTTAACCATGTTTTGATCGATACGGCAGGGAGATTACAAAATAAAAAAAATTTAATGGAAGAATACAAAAAAATTGCCCATGTAACAAAAAAAATAGATCCAGATGCTCCTCACGATGTAATCCTAGTGCTTGACGCAACCTCTGGCCAAAATGTTATCAGTCAAGTTGAAGAGTTTAACAAAATTATACCTCTTACTGGTTTGATAATGACAAAATTAGATGGTACTGCAAAAGGAGGAATTTTATTAGCCCTTGCTAAAAAATATAAGCTTCCAATAATTGCTCTTGGACTTGGTGAAAAAGAGGATGATTTACAAATTTTTAATGCAGAAAAATTTGCAGAAGCATTTACTCAAATTAATTGATTAAATTATTCGAGATTAAAGGTTTATAATAATTACATTTATAATTTTCTTTTAATTGTGAGTGACCACAGTTTTTTGCGATCGATGAAATTATAAATTCAAATTTTCCACTAGAAGGATATTGATTTAACTTTTTATTAGTAATATCGAATTGAAAATTTTTATTAATATTTTTAATAGCACTAATCATAACTAATGTATTATTATCTTTTAATAAATAATAAGCAAAATCTTCAGGGAACACTGGAAAATCATACTCTTCTAAAAAAAATTTAGCCTTTGAAGGAAACCACTCGTATGAAATTAGAGGAAGTGAAGTTTTTGTTTTATAGTTATAGATATAAAGATCCTGAGGAAAATCAGTTATATAATTAGATTCTTCACCTCGTGCTAAAATAGGTTTTTCTCTAGTTTTAAAATAAAGACTAAAATTTTCATCATGTGAATTCATCTGACCTATATGAAAAAAATTATCTGCAGAATAATCTTTTTCATCCGCATAAGTAAAATTAGCTACAAAGATTATAATAAATAAAGTCCTAACAATTTTTTTCATACTTATTGTATAAATATGAAATTTGTAAATTATTTGTTTAGATTGTGGCTTAATTTATTTAAACTTTTCTCTTAACTATATATACCCCACCAAAAACAAGGGCTGTCCCTATATAATGATAATACTCGAGTTGCTCATTAAAGAATAAAACTCCATAAATAGCACTATAAACTGTAAAAATGTAAAGAGTGAAACCAGTTATAGATGCCCCAAGTTTTTTTTGCGCCATTGTGTACAAGGTAAAAGCTATAATTCCCGGTGAAATAGCTGCAAATAAAACCCACATAAAAAAATCAGAATTAAATACAGTTCTTACAAAAAAAGCCTCTTCGATTAGATAAAATGGGAGCAAGCTAACCACTCCAAAAAATGCAATCAAAGTAAATCTATCAAAAATTTTTAGATTAGTTTTCCAATAAAATAGATAGATAGAATAAAGAGCCCAACCTATTGCAGAAGCTAGCATCCAGAGGTCACCAATTGTGAATTTAAGACTAATTAATAAAGATAAATCACCTTTAATAATAATGGCAAAAACACCTATTAAACATGAAACTAGTCCAATAATCCTAAGAAGATTGATTTTTTCCTTAAAAAATAAACTTGAGATTATGATTATAAAAATTGGAGAAGAGGAATATATAATTCCCATGTTGGTAACCGTTGTTGTTTGACCAGCTAAAAATGGAAAAGCTCCACAAACTCCACAACCCATCGATCCAATGAAAAATATTCTTTTATATTCTTGTTTTACAAACTTAAAATTTTTTTTTAAAGAACTGTAGGTGAATGGTAGTAATATTAAAAAAACTGCAGTCCATCTCCAAAAAGCTAAAGATATTGGAGGAACATACTCAACCCCACCTCTTGCAACGATTAAGTTGCTAGCCATAAAAATTGGTTGAATAAATAATAATAAAAAAGGTAAAAAGCTATTTTTAGAATTATTCACTTAAAAGAAGATTTAATTCTTATCGAAAAAAGCTTCGTAGAACATCATATAAATTGCTACTGCCATTAAAATAAATACTGGTAATATATCCCAAAATCCTATCATTGAAGATCTAGTTAAAGTTGTTGCAAGACCTATAAGAAATAATGTTGCAAGGCCTGATCCTAATAGAGTTGTTATTTTATTTAGCATATTTTTTACAATTTTTTTCTAGCCAGTTAGCTACACCTAGAAATCTTAAATCATCTAGCTTGTCTCCAATTAGCTGTATACCTAATGGTAAATTATTTTCTCCAACAAGTAAAGGTAATGAAATAGATGGTAGACCCATATAAGTCCAAATAGTACAAAATTCAGGGCTTCCAGTGCTCTTGAGACCCTTAGGTGCAACCCCTGCTGATGATGGAGTTAACACCCCATGATAATCTTCAAAAACCTCTTTATAAGATTCATAACTTCTCTTCATAAAATCTATCGCTTCAGCATATTCTTTGGCTGAGTATTTTAGTCCTCTTTCAATTGCACTGACCATTTCTTTAGAAAGATGTTTTTTTGATTTTTTATAATAACCTTGAAAATTATTTGCCATATCTGTTTCATGAATTATTTTATGATATTTTGGAATATCATCAAAATAGGAAGGGGTATCGAATACTTCAATATTTTTTTTAAAAGTTTTTATAAAGAACTCAAAAGATTTTTGTGACTCTTTATCAATATTTTTCCAGTTTTTTGTTTTATAAAAAATAAATTTTGGCTCATAAAGTGGTCCTTTTTTACAAACAGTTAACATTTCATCTGCCGCATAATGAATAGTTGATGGATCGTATAAATCTTTTTTTATTAATGATTTTGCAAATAGGGCAACATCTTCTACCGTTTTTCCAAATACTCCGATGTGATCTAATTTATCAGATTGTCTCATCACTCCACTTCGTGAAATCAACCCATAAGAGGGCTTATAACCAACAACTCCACAGTAAGAAGCAGGTCTAATAATTGAGCCGTTAGTTTGTGATCCAATTGATAATGGTGCCATATGTGCTGCTATAACAGCCGCAGAGCCACTTGATGATCCTCCAGGTGTTCTTGAATTATCATGTGGGTTAGTAGTTTTGCCTGGGTGAAAATATGCAAGTTCAGTGGTTACAGTCTTTCCCATTACTATTGCTCCCTCAATCTTAAGTAGATTAACAACTTCAGAATCTTGTGAGCTTGGCATTTTTTTTCTGACAGGAGAACCACATTCAGTAGGCATTTCAAAAGTACCTATTATATCTTTAACTGCTATTGGTAGACCGTGCAAAGACCCAAGAGGTTTTCCTGATTTTCTATACTCATCTGCTTCAGCAGCTTTTTCTAAAAGCTTTTTTTTATCAAAATATTCCCACGCCTTTACATCTTTTTCAAATTTTTCAATTCTCTCAATATATTGATTACAAACCTCTACTGAAGAAATCTGACCCGATTTTAAGTGCTCAACTAATTTATTAGTTGTTAAAGTAAATATATTTAACATTTTAAATTATTTAGTTTGCAAATAACGTTTCTGGTAGCCACAAAGCAATACCTGGAAACATATACATAAGAAACATAGCAAATATTACTATTCCTAAGAAAGGCATAATTCCGGCAAATATTTCCATCAATTCAACATTTTTCTTTTGAACGCCCTTTAAGTAATAAGCGGACATGGCCATAGGAGGCGTTAAAAATGATGTTTGTAAATTGAGAGCGATTAACATTGCAAAGAAATATGGATTAACATCAAATACCTCAAGTAAGGGTAAAAATATTGGAACAAATATAATTAGAATTTCAGTCCATTCTAATGGCCATCCTAAAAGAAAAATTATTACTTGAGTAATAATTAAAAATTGCCAAGTTGATATTTCAATTGATGTAAAAAAATGTTCAAAAATTTCATGACCACCTAGATAAGAAAATACAGAAGAAAAAGTCCAAGAACCAATGAATAACCACATGATCATCGCTGTAGTTTTTGCTGTTAGAAAAACAGACTCTTTAAAACTTTGCCATTTAAGTGTTTTGTAAAACCAAGATAACAATATAGCACCAAATGCTCCTGCTGCTGCTGCCTCTGCTGGCGTTGCTATACCTGCTAAGATTGTTCCAAGAACTAACATAATTAATCCAAAAAGAGGAACGAAAGAAACTAATACTTCTTTTAAAATTTCAGCTCGTGGCGGAATATCTTCTGCTCTTGGCTTAGGTGCAATTGATGGTTGGAGCCAAGCTCTACCTACTGCATAAACTATATAAAGTCCTGCAAGTAAAAGTCCTGGAAAAATTGCTGCAGCAAATAATCTCAAAGGAGATAACTGAGCTATTACTGAATAAACAATTAACATGATACTAGGTGGAATTAAAATACCCAAACATCCACCCGCACAAATTACTCCTGAAGCAAATTTTTTATCATATCCTGCTTTAACCATTGCAGGCCAAGCAAGTAGACCCATTAGGGTTACAACGGCACCAATAATTCCTGTGGCTGTAGAAAATAAAGTACATGTTATTAGAGCAGCTACTGCCATTGAAGCTGGCAATCTGTGAGCTGCAAGTCTTATTGCAAAAAATAATTTTGATACAATTCCAGCTCTTTCAACTAGATACCCCATAAATAAAAATAGTGGGACGGCGGTGAGCACGTTATTATCCATAACGGTATAAGTATTTTTTACAAATAAAGAAAATATCCTATTATCAAATATGTGATCCATTAAAGCAGGATCGTAATAAGCATAATATCCAAAACCTATTCCCATAGCCATTAAAGTGAAGGCAATTGGAAAACCTAATAGCACCGCAAATAAAAATATCCCCATCATGAAGATGGCAACTTCTGGATTTGTTAAACTAAATAACATCTTTTTGATCCTCGTCCTGCGCTGTTCTCATTAAAATTTGTTCTGTTTCTTCTGCAACAACCATTCTTGCTGGCCAATGTCCAGTTTTAATACAAATAATTGCTCTAAATACTTCGGCTATTCCCTGAATAACTAAAAATACTCCCGCAGCTGGTATTAAGGATTTTACCATATAAATATTAATTTGTGCTGGGCTACTCCAACTAGTTTCTTTTATCTTCCAAGCAAGTGCAGCATATTCATAGCCATAAAATGCTAAAGACACGACACCAGGAAAAAAGAAAATAAAATAAAGTACTAAATCAATATAGCCTTGTGTTCTTGGTTTAAATAATCTGTAAATTACATCTCCTCTAACATGAGATTCAGTTGCTAAACAATAAGCACCTGACATCATTAATATTGCACCATACATCTGCATGCTAAAGTCAAAATTCCAAAGTGTTGGCTTATTAAATACATAGGCCATCATAACTTCATAACAAGTTCCACCCATCAAAATAACTATACACCAAGAAAAAGCCTTACCTATCGAAGTGCTTAACGTGTCAGCTAATTTTATGTAGGCTCTCATCATGATTTGAATAGGATACTCTAATTTTGTTAAAAACTGTACTATAAAAAAAGGGGGCCGAAACCCCCTTCTTAAATTATTAAAAAGTTAATTAGATTTTAACTTTTCCAATTGGTCCAAACTCATTTTCATAAGCTAGTTTGTAATTAGGCTGATTCATCAGCAAGTACTTCATTACTTTCTTAGCGTATGCTTTTTGAGAGTCTACCACTTTTTTGAAGAATGCATCTTTTCCAGAGAATTCTGCAACAACTTTATCCCAACCTTTTAACTGTTCAGCTAAAATAGCATCAGATGTTTGGTAAACGTTAACCTTATGTGTGTTCATCAAATCAGCTAAACTGTCAGAATATCTAACAAGTGCTTTGAAGTAGTTATCTGAGTTAGCAGCATAAGCAGCGTTCTTCAAGATAGCTTGATGAGCAGGTGAAAGGCTGTTCAGTCTCTTCGTGTTCATAGGAATTTCAAACATCTCTTGAGATTGGTGGAAACTTCCTAAGTGATAGTGTTTAGAGACATCTTGCATTCCAAACTGTGAGTCTGATGTTGGGTTGTTAAACTCAGCAGCATCGATCAAACCAGTTTTCATTGCTGGTTGGATTTCACCACCTGGTAATTGTCTTACGACCATTCCCATAGCAGTTAAAACGTTAGTCGCTAGACCAACTGTTCTATACTTCATACCTTTAACATCAGATACTTTAGTTACATTCTTTTTGAACCAACCAAAAGGTTGTGCTGGCATAGGCATAT
>ERZ891134.296-NODE-296-length-43254-cov-5.881594_pt1 | contig 43254 bp, 47 predicted proteins | sample MGYA00520888_ERZ891134 | MGnify/ENA primary metagenome ERZ891134 (study PRJEB32303, sample SAMEA104408692) | aquatic metagenome | biome: Brackish water; feature: Coastal; material: water | place: Baltic Sea | collected 2014-10-23 | depth 10 m ... | reverse complement strand
GTGGTGATTTAAGTTATGATAGTAGCACAGGTGTTATCAGTTTCACTAATGATGCAGGCGACATTGAGAGCGTAGGTGCTGGAAACGGTTTAACAGGTGGTGGCACTTCAGGTGCTGTTACATTAAACGTTGGTAGCGGTGACGGTATTACAGTGAATGCAGACGATATTGCAGTAGACAACACCGTTGTTAGAACTAGTGGGTCACAAACAGTTGGCGGTGCTAAAACATTTAGTGCAAGTGCAACATTTAATAACAGTATTGTAGGCCCTGGTTCAACAGTATTATTTGATGCAAGTGGTAAATTACAAGCAGGTGCATTAAGTACTAGAAGCACAACAGATTTATCAGAAGGTACAAATTTATATTACACCAATGCCAGAGCAGATGCCAGGATAGCGGCGGCAAGTACTAGTGATTTATCAGAAGGTACAAATTTATATTATACAGATGCCAGAGTAAATACTCATATTAATCAATCAACAGCATCATCAGGTGAAGTATTAAGTTGGAACGGTTCAGATTATGATTGGGTACCAGCAGACAGCGGCCCAACTGGACCACAAGGTCAGAAAGGCGATACAGGTGCTCAAGGACCACAAGGTGCTACAGGAGATAAGGGAGACACAGGTGCTCAAGGACCACAAGGTGCGACTGGAGATAAAGGACAGAAAGGTGATCTTGGACCACAAGGAACACAAGGTATTCAGGGTACGCAAGGTGCTACTGGAGATAAAGGACAAAAAGGTGATGTTGGACCACAAGGAACACAAGGAATACAGGGTGCTACCGGTCCTCAAGGTGCAACTGGAGCCACTGGGCCAACAGGAGCCACAGGACCACAAGGAGCAACTGGACCTCAAGGTGCTACTGGTCCAACAGGTGCTAAAGGACAGAAAGGTGAAGTAGGTGCTCAAGGACCACAAGGTGCTCAAGGTGCCCAAGGTGGCCAAGGCGATAAAGGACAGAAAGGTGCAACTGGTGGTACAGGTCCACAGGGTGCAACTGGACCAACAGGACCATCGGGTAATCCATTCCCAGGTGGTACATTCAGTGGTGACATAACCACAAGAAACATTTTAGCAACAGGACCAAGTGGTACATATAATATCGGTTCAAGTAGTGTTAAATTTGGTACAATGTACGCAAACACATTTAGTGGTACAGCAACCTCGGCTCAATATGCTGACTTGGCAGAAAACTATAAAGCAGATGCTAGTTATGAACCAGGTACAGTTGTTGTAATAGGCGGTAAAGCAGAAGTAACAGCAGTAAATGAAGCAGGAAGTCATGCAGTAGTTGGTGTAGTAAGTACAAATCCAGCATACTTAATGAATGCAGAACTGGATAGTGAGCATGTAGTGTCTATAGCATTACGTGGTAGAGTACCATGTAAAGTATTAGGCAATGTAAACAAAGGTGATATAATTATTGCAAGTGATTTAGAAGGACACGGTATGGTTGCCGCAGATCCTAAATCGCTAAGTCCATTACAAATTATTGGTAGAGCATTGGAAACTAAAACAGAAGCCGCTCCTGGTGTAATTGAAATCTTAGTCTAACTCCAAAAAAATCATAATATACGATAAATACATGTACTTGCCCCTATTGGCTAACTTATGTATTTCGGGCATACATATTAAAAAGTAGTCAAAATCTTCTAGGTTGCAACATACACATACATCATTTCAGCAACCAATATAATTAACGTTAAAAATATTTTAGGAGAATATAATAATGGCATACGCGATTCAAAGAAGAAGAGGTACAGCCGCAGAACACAGTTCCTTTACAGGTCTAGCAGGTGAGATCACGATTGATACTACCAATAATACCATCCGAGTTCACGACGGTAGCACGGCTGGTGGTCATAGACTTGCAAAATACTCAGAAATCAATACCCAAGAAAACATCGAAGATGCAGTAGGTAATTTACTTACAGCAGGTTCGGGTATTAGTTTAGCATATGATGATGCCAATGGCACATTAACAATTACTAATACAACCTCAGCGGGTGATATTGAGAGTGTTACAGCAGGAGACGGTTTAAGTGGCGGAGCCTCAAGTGGAGATGTTACATTAGCACTCGACTTAAACGAACTAACAGCGGCGGCAGTAGATGTAAGTGCAGACAGCATTGCAATTATTGATGCTACAGACAACAGTTCAAAGAAAGAAAGCATTGCAGACTTGGCGTCTGGAATGGCAGGAACAAACTTAACTGCAACATCAGGTACATTAGGTATTACTGATTCAGTTATAAGAGGAAAAATTAGTGCAGGCGGAGATTTAAGTTACGACAGTAGTACTGGTGTAATTAGTTTTACAAATGACGCAGGTGATATTGAAGGTGTTACAGCAAGTTCTGGTTTAACAGGAGGCGGTACATCAGGTACTGTTACATTATCTGTAAACCACGAAGCATTTTCAGGTAACTTAATACCAAGTGCAAACAATACATACCAATTAGGTAGTGAAACTAATGTGTGGAAAGACGTATTTGTAGGTCCAGGATCATTATATGTTAACGGACAACAAGTTATATCTGATAATTCAGGTACAATCACAGTCAGTGCAGACACTAACCAAAATTTAAGTATTACAACAAGCGGTTCAGGTGACGTTGAAATTACTTCCGGCGGTCAGATTCAAATGAAATCAGACATAGTTTTAGCCGCAGGTAAAACAATTAGTACAGCAGGCGGTGGTGCTACTACACAAGGTGGCAACATTAATATGAACAGCAACAGTATTAATAACCTAGATGATCCAGTACAGGCACAAGATGGTGCAACAAAGGCATACGTTGATGCTCAGGTGGCAACTAAAGACGCATTGAGCGAATTAAGTGGCGACACTGATGACGTATCAGAAGGATCAACAAACTTATACTTTACAAATACAAGAGCAGATGCTAGAGTAAATGCTGTATTGGCAGACACTGACAGTTTAAGTGAAGGTTCAACTAATCAGTATTATACAAATACTAGAGCAGATGCTAGAATAACAAATGCATTAGCAAGTGATGTTACTATTGGCGGTAACTTAACAGTTAACGGTACACAAACAGTTGTTAATTCAACTACTACTGAAACTGTTGATAATATTTTCCGTGTAAACAGTGACGGAACATCACAAGATGCTGGTTTTGAAGCCAACATTGCAGGATCAATCAAGTCATTGGTATGGGACGTTTCAGAAAGCGAATGGTCTTTTGGTAACGAAACTGTTAAAGCAGGTACTTTTGAAGGCGCAGTAACAGGTGCAGTCACAGGTACAGTTAGCAGTATTGCTAACCATGACACAGACGATGTATCAGAAGGATCAAGTAACTTATACTTTACAAATACTAGAGCAGACGCCAGAATTGCAAATGCAATATTGGATTCAGACTCAATGACTGGTGCGTTAGCAACTAACGTTCCTTCAGCAGAATCTGTTAAAGCATACGTCGATTCACAAGTTGCAGGTAAAGATAACACAGACGAAATCACAGAAGGTTCAAGTAACTTATACTTTACAAATACTAGAGCCAGAGGTGCAGTTAGTGTCACAGACGCAGGCGGAGACGGAAGCCTATCATATAACAGTACAACTGGTGTATTTACTTACACAGGCCCAAGTGCTTCTGAAACAAGAGCACATTTTAGTGGTGGTACAGGTATTAACTTATCAAGTGGTACTATTAGTACTGATGATAGTGCTATAGACCATGATGGTTTAAGCAACTTTGTAGCAAACGAACACATTGATCACTCAAGTGTAAGTATATTAGCAGGCACAGGTTTAACAGGCGGTGGTACTATTGCTTCTAGCAGAACATTAAATGTTGGTGCAGGCACAGGTATTACTGTTAATGCAGACGATATTGCAGTTAATATGAGTGCATTTGACACTGACAATTTAGCAGAAGGTTCAACTAACTTATACTTCACTAATGAAAGAGTAGATGATAGAGTTAATGCATTAGTAGTAGATGGCGATGGTATTACAGCAACATATGATGATGCTGGTGGTACATTAACATTTGCAACTGACTCAGCATTAGCAGGTGCTGGTCTTACATATAGTTCAGGTATTATCAATGTAGTTGGTGGCGACGGTCTTACAGCAAGTGCTAACAGTTTAGATGTTGATAGCACAGTTGTTAGAACATCAGGTTCACAAACAATTGGCGGTGCTAAAACATTTAGCAGTGACATTGTAGTTTCAGGTAACTTTACAGTTAATGGAACAACAACTACAGTTAATTCTACAACAGTTTCAACAGGTGACAACATTATTGTACTTAATAGTGACGTTGTTGGTGCACCAAGTGAAAACAGTGGTATTGAAATTGAAAGGGGTGACTCAACTAATAAACAGTTCTTATGGAATGAAACTACTGATAGATGGACAGCAGATGCGGCCCTATCAGCCGCTGGTTTCTATGCAGATTCGACTCAGGTCATTGATGCATCAGGTAACTGGGTAGGTTCAAGTTCAGGACTTAAAGGTGAAGTAGGACCTACAGGTGCTCAAGGACCACAAGGTCAGAAAGGTGATCAAGGTGCACAAGGAGCCACAGGCCCAACTGGTGCAACTGGACCACAAGGAGCACAAGGAAACAAAGGCGATACCGGTGCTCAAGGACCAACTGGACCACAAGGACAGAAAGGTGCCACAGGTGCTCAAGGACCTCAAGGTGCAACTGGACCTCAAGGTGCTACAGGACCTCAAGGTACTAAAGGACAAAAAGGTGAATTAGGTGCTCAAGGTGGAACTGGTCCAACTGGCCCAGGTGGTGCTCAAGGTGGACAAGGACAGAAAGGTGCCACAGGTGCTCAGGGTCCACAAGGTGCGACTGGTCCAACTGGTCCATCAGGTAATCCATTCCCAGGCGGTACATTCAGTGGTGATATAACTACAAGAAACATTATCGCAACTGGTCCTTCAGGAACATACAACATTGGTTCAGGTAGTGTTAAGTTTGGTACTATGTATGCAAATACATTTAGTGGAACAGCAACATCGGCTCAATATGCTGACTTGGCAGAAAGGTATGCTTCAGAAGAAGTACTAGAACCAGGAACAGTTGTTATGTTTGGTGGAGAGAAAGAAGTTATAGCATGTGAAACAGACGGTTGTCATAGTGTTGCAGGAGTAGTTTCAACTAATCCGGCTCATTTGATGAACGCAGACGCAGGTGATAACGATTCTCATCCAGCCATAGCATTAGCAGGTAGAGTACCTGTTAAAGTTGTTGGCCCTGTAAACAAAGGTGACTTACTTGTAAGTTCCGATGTTAAAGGACATGCGAAAGTAGATAACGATGCTAAAGCAGGTAGAATACTTGGTAAAGCAATGGAAGATACTGATGTAGGTGAACATATTATTGAAGCATTAATTAACTTAATGTAAGTTTACAAAACTTAGGAAAGGGTCTTTTTAGGCCCTTTCTTTTTGACTAAATTTTGATAAATACACATGTAGAGAGTAACAGAAAAACACAAACGAGAGTAATATGGAAGATATCTTTAAATTGATAGCCGAGGTAGGTGCCCCCATTGCCGGTAGTTTAGCGATGGGATTTTTTATTTTTTTAGTAATTAAACAAATAATGGAAGGTATCGTTGACCAAGTTAATACTTTAACAATTTTTTGTAAAAGTTTAGAAGCACGAGCAAGTACAATGAGTAATGAGATGATGAAAATTGATTTGTTAGTTTCAAGTGCTTTGGAATTAAGACCAGACATCGAGCGTATTGCAAGAGCAGAAAATTTTGTCGAAGACGGCAAAGTTGATGCTAGGAGAGATTAATGGATGTAGGTCAATTAATTTCTGAATTTGGTTTTCCAGTAGTAATGACTGTTGGTTTAGGATATTTTATATACTTTATATGGAATTTTATTGGTGAACACATTGACCCTGCATTAGAAGATATGCACTTTGCATTAATAAGAGTAATAGATAAAACTCGTATGCTGGATCAAGATATGATACGACTACAACAAAAAGTTAATGTTGTTTTAGAATACAAAGCAACACAAAAAATACTAGAGCAAGCCAGAATGAAAGAGGCTCTAGAAAAACAAGAAGGGAAGAAAAAATGAAATTAGTATTACCAGTAACATTTTTATTAGCAATTTTTAGTTTTAGTCTACAGGCAGACGAAATTAAATTTAAATTTAAAAGTCCTAGTTTTAGTGGACAAGGAACTGGTGCTCATTATTTGACTATTGAGAATCAGGAAAAGTCACGTAGAGATAAAATTAAAGCAGACATTGAAGCGGCTTTAAAACAGGCTGAAAGAGAAGATCAAAACAGCACAATTAACAAGTTCATTAGAAATTTGGAAAGCAGAATTTACAGTCAAATTTCTAAGGGCCTCGTAGACAGTATGTTTTGCGACCCAGCAACAGTAGTAAGTTGCACAGGATCAACAACCGGTGCATTTGATATTGAAGGTAATACAGTTTCATATCAAATAATCACAAACGCAGATGGATTAGAAGTAATCCAACTTACTATCGTTGATCCAGATGGAACAATAACAACAATAGAAATACCAATTGGCATAGGAAATATAGCAGGCGGTTAATGAATAAAAATATTTTAATAGCACTGATAGGTGTTTTATATTTAAGTGGTTGTGCAAGTATCGCCATCCCGGGTGACGAGATGTGCCAGACAGACTTTTTAGAGTGTGTTGAAGAACCACAAAAAGTAGAATTACCCACATATAGAAAATTAAGATATCTGCCACCGGCAGAAGTTATGCCCGTGGTTGCCATATACCAATTCGGTGATGGAACAGGACAAAGAAAAAGCCAAGACGGAGTTGCTAGTTTTAGTACAGCAGTTACGCAAGACGCAAAAAGTTTATTAGTAGACGCTCTAAAGGCGGCAGGTTCAGGAGAGAATCCAAAAGGAACTTGGTTTAGAGTAGTTGAAAGAGGACTAGGTTTAGATAACTTAGTTAGAGAAAGGCAAATAGTAAGAGCAACTCGTTCAGAGTCAGCCAAACAGGCAGGATTAGATGAGTTTCAAGAACTACAGCCAATGTTATTTGCTGGAATGATATTAGAAGGTGGTGTTATAGGATACGACACTAATATTGAAACAGGAGGTACAGGGGCAAGATATTTGGGTATTGGTACAACAAACCAATATCGAAGGGACAGTATAGTAATATCACTTCGTGCTGTAAGCACACTCACAGGCGAAGTAATACTCAATGTCCAAACACAGAAGACCGTTTTAAGTTCAGGTCAAGCAGGAGATGTATTTAGATTTTTAGATATGGATACTAAACTCCTCGAACTTGAAAGTGGTATGACACAAAACGAAAGTGTAACATTTGCAGTTAGATCAGCGATCGAAGCCGCGGTGTTAGAACTTATCAAACAAGGTGATGAAAGAGGATACTGGAAGATAGTATATCCAGAGGATTGGGATAACCAGGTTGCAGAACAAGAACAGGCATACTGGATGAGTCTCAAAGAATCTGGTGTTCTTCCTGACGAGGAGGATGAAAAACAATTTTCGAAAGACCCAAACTCATTACCACTTTGGAAGAAGGTTCTTCTAAAGAATAATAAACCATTAATGGAGAATAACAATGAAGATATTTAAAAACTTAGCGGTTAGTGTCTTCGCCTTAATCGGACTGATGTCCTATCCAATACTTGCAGATGACAACGAAGTTTTACTAGATCAAGACGGTGATAACTTAGTGCTTACGATTTTGCAGGCTGGTACAGGTAATACTGTGTCGGGAGACGCAACAGAAAGTTCTGACTTATTACTAAGCGGTGGTAGTATAATACTAGACCTCATACAAGACGGTGATAACAATGACTTTTTTGGATCTATAGTTTTAGACGGTAGTGGCTCCAGTGTTTTAGATTTTTACAACTTAGGTAGTGGTAACATCTTTGACATTGATGCAGGATCAACAGGTAGTGCCGACTATGCTGATATGCTTTCAAGCATACAGGGTGACGGTAACATATTTGACATAGGCATAGGCGAAAGTGCTAGTGCAGAATATTTAAACTTTGATTTAGTAATACTAGGTAGCAGAAATGATTTTGATACAAGTTTTACTAACAGTAATGTTTGGGCATCAGGTTCAGGCACTAACAGTACAGGAACAAGTACAATGGTAGGTATCTTAGTTGATGCAGACAATGTTGTGTGGAACTTCGACATCACTGGTGATGATAATGCTTTAGCAACATCACAGAGCGGAAATAGTGGTGCAAGTCTTACAGCAGACATAGACGGTAGTGATGGAGATTTCCAGTTCACTCAAAATATGACTACAACATGTACGCCTGCTTGTACAGGTACTATCAACGTCGAAATAGACAGCGAAAATGCTTCAGTTAGTATTAAACAAACCGACTAAATTCGTAGTCGCAGTTTTACTAATTGCAATAGGAAACTTATACGCCGCCGAACCAATTGGCGGCGTATTTGAACAAAGCGGTAAACCTGGCAGTATTGTTAGGACCACAGGCGAAGAATTAACAGCACAGTTAGATACAGATGTACAAAGTTACGACAATGTAGAAACAGAAAATGGCAGACTTAAAATTAAGTTTGTTGACGATACACAAATCAGTTTAACAGAACATACACTGATAGAAATTACAGAGTATGTGTATGATCCAAACCCTAGTAAAAGTAAAATGGCAATGAATTTTGTGTCAGGTACAGCAAGATTTGCCACCGGGGGTTTAGGATTAGTACCAAAAGAAAATATACAGATACAGACTCCTACTGCAAGTATAGGTATTAGGGGAACAGATTTTACTACCACAGTTGACGAACTGGGTAGAAGTTTGGTAATATTATTACCAGACGCAAATTGTAATGACAAAGTAAAATTAGAGGAAGGTTGTAGGCCTAGTGGTAGTATAACAGTTACTAATGCTGGCGGAACAGTCACATTAGAAGAAGCCTTTCAGGCTGTAATGGTGAGTACGTTTGAACAATCACCAACTCAACCTGTGACATTAGTTGATTTGGATTTAAATCAGATTGACAATATGTTTATTGTGAGTAAGCCAGAGGAAATTGTTAAAGCAGAAGAAGATCAGCAAGAAGCACTCAAAGGAGATGGCGGACTATTAGATTTTGACGGTTTAGACAAAGACTTTTTAGAAAGTGAAGATTTAGGTAAAGCCGCAGAACGAGAATTAGAATTTACAGAATTAGACATAAACTTTTTAGATGTTGACTTTTTGAGAGACCTTTTAGAGATAATGGAAGAAGCAGATGCTCTAGGAGAAGAAGAGGAAAGTTCAGGCAGTGATAGATTAGTAGACAGAGGATTTGGGTTACAGGGTGACAACCAGTTTAATATACTTCCAGATGTTGATGGCAAAGTATTTTTCTTAAGAGTAGGTACTAATTACACCAGTCTAAAAATTAAAAAAGGACAAGCAGGATACATAGAAGTAAGAGATAAAGACTTAGGAGATACTGTGATGTGTTTAAATAATTGCGAAGGAATTAGAATAACAATAACACAACAGTAATAAATAGTATTATGAACATAGACGAAAGATTAAACGAAATGGAACCCAAAGACACCCCACTATTGGTGTTAGGTTATATCTTATTGGGTATGATGTTGTTATTACCAGCAACAGCAAACGCAAATGATAATGTAGTGTTGCTTGATCAACAAGGGGACAATGTTATTATAGACGTTTTACAAGCAGGATACGATAACAGTATAGATGTTGATTTAGGATTAAGTGGAGCAGATGCCAGCAATGAATTTGAAGTAAAACAAGACGGCAATGACAACGATGTCTTTTTAAGTATAGGCGGAACTACTAACAGTCTATCTTTTTATCAGGAAGGTGCTAAAAACACAATCGGCTGGACAGACACTTGGGGAAGTGGACTACAATGGGGCGGAGACTTAGACGGCGATAATAACAATATTATGATTAAACAGTACACCGACACTGGTAAAAATATAGCAGATAACTACTTTGGCTTCCACATACAAGGCGATAATAATAATGTAAAAGGTGGACAAGGCTATTTCATAGACAGTAGCACAGGTTCTTATACCCAAGGACAAGGGTGGGGTGACCATTATATGAGATTAGATATCCATGGTGATAATAATAATGTAATAACCACACAAAGAACTGATGCCGCAAATAATGGAGCAACAGCCTATGTAAATGTGTACGCAGATCTCAATGACGTGTATGTACAGCAACGACAAGGCGCTCACACATTAAACTTAACTATCTATAACGATTCTAATGATGTATGGATTACTCAAGCAGGACAACCTGCTCATACTGCCACAATCTCACTTTCAGGCTCGTATCCTACAGCACTAACATTAGAACAAGGCTTTCACGCAACAACAACCGCTCAAACATACTCATTGACACAAAATTGTGTAACAGTAGGTGGCTGTTCAGTATCAGTAACACAGGGTAACTAATTCGGTTGACAGCATAGCATAACTCTGCTATAATACAAAGTAATGAAACATATGATCAAGTGGCTGAAGATAACAGCCGGTATAAATCTATATCTATCTGTAATACTAACTTTAGTGTTAATTGCTCTTGTGGCTGATATTGTGCTGGATACATATTGGCACAGTAACGCATACTTGGAACAATTAGGCATTGGTAGTCCTAATTCATAAACACTTATGGTCACAAAATGGTTAAACAGTCTTAGGATATATTCCCTATCTGTTATAGGTATACACTTTTTAATATTTGCATACTTCTTTCCAGTGTTTGTAATAAAAGTTGTGTTTATACCACTTACATTTGTGGTATTTTGGCATTGGTGTGAACTAATAGTTAGAATAGAAGAAGACAACAGGAATCAAATATTACATTTAATACACACCTCCAATAATCAGCACACCAAAGACTTATTGACGTATGAACTATTTTTACACGATGAAAACAGTTTGTCAGGTAAAAGTCTTTTTAACAGTCACGGCATCTAAATTTTAGATAAATATATAATGTTATAATAACAGATGGTTTTATAACAATCTTATATATAAGGAGAAAATAAATGAAAGAATTAAAAAACGTGTTCTTTGGTATATTTTTTGTAATGTTCGCACAAGGTTGCGCCACTGTTGGTGCTATTTCCGATGGCGTACAACAAGGTGTTGCTGGAACAGTTGATGTTGTTCTAGGAACTACAAGCAATGTAGTTACAACAGTAGTAGACGAAGGATCAAGAATCGGACAAGCAGGTGCAGAACTTGTTGTCGGTGTTGGTCAAACTGCTGGTAATCTAGTTGCTGGTACAGTTGCAACAGTGGCTGAAGTCGTTGACGAATCTACTAATGCAGTACAAAAAGAAGAACCAAAAGAAGAACCAAAAAAGTAAAACGCTCATTCTTTAAAATTCCTAAATTTAATTTAGGAAATAAAAAAGAAGACTTACCCTCAGAAGAGGATGAGCAATATTCAGATGAGGAGATACAGGAGTTTATACGCCAGATTAAGTTATATCAAAAACTAATGGAGTACTGTTCCAAAAATCCAAAAGAATGTGAGTAAGTTACTTTTAATTTTATTAACACTTCCTCTGTTAGCAATAGCAGAGGATCGTGTTTTAGACCTTACTTATAATCCCCCACTAGACTACAACTATTGTGATAACAATCCAGTAGAATGTAGGCCCCTACCATCATTAAAACCCAAATTTGAATTATACGAAACAGCAACAACAAAACAATGGTTAGCATTTTGGACATTTCAAGTATTAGATGCTTACTCAACATCACGGGCAGTAAAGTATGATTGTGTAAAAGAAGTAAATCCACTGTATACAGAACATCCAAGTAACACAAGAATAGTATTAACAAAAAGTGTATTGCTTCTGCCTGGCTTATTGTATGACGATTATTATAAAACTGTGTCACCAGAGGAATTAAACGATACTAATATTGTATATTCTATGGTAGTTGCAAATAACTTTAGATTGCTTAATCAAGCCAAAGACAGTTGTAATAAAATAAGATAGCAATAAATATATCTGTGTTAAAAGAAAAAGTAATAGAAATCAAACACTACTCAGATAGGCTGTTTAGTTTTAAAACCACACGCGATAAAACATTCCGTTTTAAAAATGGTGAATTTGCTATGATTGGTTTAGATGTAGACACAACTGTAAAAGGCAGTCCTCTACCTAAGAAAACAATGAGAGCATACAGTATTGTAAGCACAAACTATGATGACCATTTAGAGTTTCTAAGTATTATAGTACCAGATGGTCCGCTAACAAGCAAATTAAAGAATTTACAAATTGGTGATGAAATATTAATTAATCCAAAAGTCACGGGCAGTTTGGTATGTGATTATTTGAACCCTAAAGATAATTTAGTATTATTAGCAACTGGCACTGGAGTAGCACCATTTGTTAGTATTGTCAACGACCCTGATACATACAGCAGATTTAAAAAAGTATATTTGTTTCACACAGTAAGAAATGTAAACGAATTAGCATACATAGAATCGCTAAATAGTATAGAAGAAGATTTACCTTTTACTTACATACCAACTGTAACTAGGGAAGACTATGGTAGAACTGGTCGCTTTTGGCAATATGTTGAAGAATTTTTACCAGATGGCTTCCTCAAAGAAAGAGACGGCATAATGGTGTGCGGTTCTCCAGGTATGAATAAGGAATGTCGTACTTTGTTTAAAACACTAAATTGGCAAGAAGGTAATACAGGCGAAATGGGTGACTTTATGTTAGAAAGAGCATTTGTAGATTGATGGATTCAAACAAAATTATAGATGCTCTTAGGCAAGGAGTAGTAACAGTAGTATTTGAAAAGATAGACACAAAAGAAATTCGAACTATGCCGTGTACTCTTAATCAGGAAATACATAAACAAGGTATTGATATAAAAAATTACGATACTAATAGTGATACAATTCTTATGTATGCATTAGATAAAAAAGCATGGCGTGATGTAAGAGCCAATACTATCAAAGAATGGTACGAAGGATATCCAAAAGAATGAAATGGGTTTATAGTGGTTATGCTGTAATAGTATCTATATTATTACTTACAGCACTCCAAGTAGTTGATCCTACACCAATACAGAATTTAAGAAATCAAACATTTGATGCATATCAAAAACTAGACGAAATTAAACAAAGCAACGAAGTTGTTATTATTAACATAGGCGAAAAAAGTCTAGAAACATTAGGGCAGTATCCTTTTCCTAGAACTACATACGCTCAACTCATATATGATATTAGACAAAAGAATCAAGGCATAGTAGGCTTCACTCTTATGTTTCCTGAAGCAGATAGATTTGGAGGAGACGAAGTTTTTGCTTCATGGATAAAGGGTAACGGAATAGTGTTATCTCAGACACCAAGCACAAGAGGAATCAAGACCACAGGACCTCATATTGGCACTGGAGTAATCGGTCCTACAACAGCACAGGACTTTCTCCTAACTTGGCCAAATTTAGTAACAAACATACCTGAACTAGAAGCAGAAGCACTTGGCATAGGCGTAAATGCATCAGCACCACAACCTGATTTTGTTACAAGAACGTATCCATTAGCAATAGGAGTAGAGGGAAAAATATATCCTAGTTTTGCTATAGAAATGTTACGAGTACAAACAGGCAAACCCAGTTACATGATTAAAACAACAGAGATAGGCATAAACGAATTTGCAGTTCCGCCTTTTGATCCTATAGTAACATTGCCAAAAGGCGATGCATATATACGTTACAATAATACGTTTGAAGAAGTAGAATATACAGACATAAACAGTTTACCTAATATGGGTGGAAAGTTTGTTATAGTAGGTGTTACAGCAGAAGGTATTGCTAACCCTGTACCTACTCCAAGAGGCAATATGTATCCACAGCATATACAAGCACACATGCTACAAAATTTTATAGATGGGTCAAACATACAGCGGAACCAATTATCGTCGCTTATAGAACTTCTGTGTGCGTTGTGCGGCATGATTTTAATAGCCATCGCGGTGTATAAACTACCGCTACTGTGGACAGCACCTATTTCACTGCTGATTTTAGGTGGAGAAGCATATGGTAGTGTTTGGTTATATCAAAATAAATTACAATTAGTAGATGCTACTTTTCCTGTGCTAAGTGGCTTTTTGATTTTCACACAATCAGCATTTAATAACTTCTATAAACAATACAAATTACGTCAACAAATCAAAGGACAGTTTGGTACTTACATATCACCCGACTATGTAGATATGTTAGTTAAAGATCCTAGTTTGATGAAACTGGGTGGCGAAAGAAAAGAAATGAGTTTTATGTTTGCTGACATAGTCGGCTTTACCCCTATATCAGAAAAATATATGAAAGCAGATGATCCAGAAGGATTAGTAGAACTCATAAACAGTTTCTTAGATAAAATGACAAAAATAGTTTTAAAGAATGGCGGCACAATTGACAAGTTCATGGGCGACTGTATAATGGCATTTTGGAACGCACCACTACCATGTGAGAATCATGCTGAGATGGCAGTTAAAACAGCAATAGAAATTGAACTGCTTGGCGACGAACTAGAAAAAGAAATGGAACAACGTGGCTTACCAAGAGTTAAATTTGGTACAGGTGTCAACACAGGCACATGTATTGTCGGTAATATGGGTGCTGAAACTAGATTGGATTATAGTGTTGTAGGTGATGCAGTAAATTTAGGTGCTAGACTCGAAGCACAAACAAGAGCAGAAGACACACCAATCATTGTTTCTGAATACACATACTTGCAATGTAATGATATAGCATTTAGTAACATAGGCGAAGTTACTGTGAAAGGCAAAGAAGAGCCAGTTAGAATGTATGCTCCGTTGTTTGATGGCAAAATTAGAAAACTTTATAAGTAAAAGCATGTACAAAATTTATCAATCACAGACTGTGATAAAAAATCAGGCAGAATTTGTTTCTGATTGTACAACACTATTTAAACGTTTAACCAAAGATCTTAAAAATTACGATACCACATGGACATATGATCAGTACAATATATTTTCGTATGCTTCACCTAAACAAATTTGGACTGATTTATTTAGAGAGTTACGTGATTGTGCTATAGACTTTATAGGCAATGATAAAGATCTGTGTTATCAAAGTTGGCTAAATTATCATTTAGAACATCAGTTACTAGACTGGCATGATCATGCATGGCCTTATCATGGATATATCAGTATTCAACCACTTGACAGCAAAACAATATTTGAAGATTTTACTATAAACAACATAGTCGGCAACATTTATATAGGCCATGGCAACTTAAAACACAAAGTTGTATGCGATAATGTAAATTTACCTAGAATAACTTTAGGGTTTGATATCACAGACAACTCGAAAAGTATAGCAGGCAATAAAGGATTACAACAGTTATTCGTCAGGTGACCAATGTTCCATAGAACGGAACACACTTCTTGCAGTAACTAGATCTTTTTTAAGTTCTATTAAATAAAGAAATTCAAAAGGCTTCTCGCCAATTTTTTCTAATGGGTAATGATATGTTGATGTTATATGATCTATTGCATTAATGTCTTTTTGCACACAATTAATTATAGTGTTACGCCATTCTGCATCTGTAAACAAGTCTAAAACAAATGTATGTACTTCGCTTTCTGGATTATAACTGTTCATTATATTAAGTAATTCGTAATATAATGCTCTAATAGGATTTAAATTATCTCTGTATTTAGAACTTACAATAGGATATACCCATTTGTCTTCTTTTGTACATTGATGCTTATAAAAATAAAAGTACTCTTCCATAAATGATTCATATATGTTTTCTTGACTTTTACGCAATCTACTAGCAAGTATACGTTTAAGTTTATTTAATAATTTTAAATGATATTCAGATAAAGATTCTTTGTACAAATTAAATAATTCATCAGGATTCATACGACCATCGATAAATTCGATTGGCACTTCGTTAGACTTTGCAAACTTTATCAGTAAGTTTTCTAGTCTTATCTTTTTAAAATCTATTATGTCTGGCATTTATGTAAATTTAATATAGTATTAAGTTTTTCGTTACCTTTATTGTAACTGAAGGTTGCTCTAGCACCCTCGTGTAATGGCTTTGGCCATGTACCGATGTTTACCCAAGCATAACCACAACTTTCACCATTTAAATTTGGCATAAATTCGTGCTCTATGACAGCAACAAAACTATAATACATAAAGTTTTTGTCCTTACTTTGATAAACATCTATGGGATTCAGTTTATTAATATCTGGAACCAAACCCATCTCTTCATCAAGTTCACGTGTCAAGGCTTCATATGGAGACTCGCCTTTTTCAACAAGTCCTCCCCAGAATCCCCAAGTGTGTTTATGTCGTTTGTCGCTGTTTCTGAATTGTAAAAGTACACGTTCTGTGTCAAGAGCAAGAAATAATGTGCCTACACCTATAACACCTGTAAAAGGTTCTATAGGACTAGAGTCCAATATCCCGGATTGTATTCCCCTTCGTATATGCTCAGCCATTGTGTTCCTGTCCATTTGTATACTTTGCTTGTATTTAAGTTCTTCGTAATTGCTGTAGTACCAAAGTTGGCACTTGCATCATATGACACCGTCCAATTAGAACCGTTAAATTCTATTATGTCGTTTTCTGATGCATCAACGTTCCACTCTGGATAACCTGTTTTAGAAAGATCTTCTGTTATCAGATATCTCTGTCCAATTACAAGGTTTGCTAATGTACCGTCACCGGGTACATTACCATGGGGATTAATAATTTTTTCAATATTGCCTATTGTAGAAGCAGGCAATGTGTCAGTATCCAAATTAAATATAAGTTGAGTATCATCTGATGGATGTTTTGCAATAGTACCTGCAATATCCTGTGAGTCATCCTCCAAATCATTAGTGATTTTTAATTTTAAAATACTGGTGTTATCTTTTAATTCCTTGTCATACAATGCTAGTAAATCAGACCAACTCTTAGTCTCTATACCTCCTGAGTCATATAAAGTTGCAGAGTTGCCCAATATACTAACTTTGTAATTACCTGGCGAAACAATTAAACGTGATTGTATATCAAAACTTCTAAAGAAATCATGTATGTCTTCATCATATCCAATTTCGCTTAGAGATTGACCACCAAAATCAGTTATTATATTACTGTGAATCTCATGTATAATACTCTGTCTTTTAACTTTTGCAGGTGGATTAATCCAAATAGGTAAAGTAAATGTCAATGTTGTTACATCTATTTGCTCGTCTACTCCTGCAGGAATACTTCTATTAGTAAACTGTATATCAGTTAATTCTACTTCAACAATTTGCGTCCAATCAAACGGATTGGAGTTTTGTTGTAATTGTATTGTTGGGTTAAACAACACTAATATTTGTTCCATTAACTGTAATTTAGTATCAGTATTAGGTGTCCATATATCAACTTGCATAGTTAAGTTATATGGAACCGGCATATATCTATTAATTGTATATTGATTGCCTTGCGTACTTTCATAACTTTGTGTATCTTCGTTAAATTTACGCTCTGTTATGCTTTTGGTATCTGTAAAGAACGGATCCTGTGTCCTGTCTCTGGCAATTTGTAAACTTTGAATACTCACACCTATAAAAGGCGTACTGTTAATAACATTTTCTGAATTTTGCCTAAGTATATGCGACACCATTCTACTTGGGTCTGCATATCTTATAGGTACAGTATTATATCTTTCGTCTTCGCCATCTCTACTGCCCTCTTTGACTTTGAATGCATGAAATATTCTAATAAATTGTAGAATGTATCTTCTTATTTGTTCATCATACCAGTACTGCATTTTTAATTATCCGTCTTGGGTTTAACAACTTTACTGAGATTAGTTCTTTCATTTGCTACAGTACCATCTGTGTTTGTTGTTTGTGTTGTGTTATTTATAAATCCATCTAAGATTCTATTAGCACTTGAGAACACTCTCTTACTGTCATCTGCAACTTTCACCCAGCGATTACCTGATTTCTTAAATATTCTACTAGGACTAAAATCTGTTCTTAAGAAATAATCACCATCAACTGCGGCTAATGGAAATGTTATTCCACTACCCAATAGTGTAGCACCATTTGGTGCACCTTCAATAGTTCCTATAAATGGTTTGCCTTTGGCAGTTTCATCCACAAATAAATGAGTACCTGCGGCATAATAAGGATCCTGTGGAACATTATTTTCTGCTTGTTTTATAATAGCATCTGAAATATCAATTTCATCTTTGTATGTACTGATGATATTTCGTAAATCGTCTTCTTCATCACCATAGCCAATAATATCTCTGTATTCTTGACTGTCGCTTATTGGACCTAATTTACATCTCCACATATGAGGCCACCAATTTGGATCAAATCCTTCTGAAGGCCTACTTGCATCTGTAATTACATAAAATCTGTTTATGGCATCTTTGCGTTCATCGAGTAATAAATCATCTCTCATATGAGGTAATTCTATAACATCGCCTGCCATAAGTTTTCTGCCTAATGTTGATACCATTGTGTCAATGTGAAAATTGATGAACAATGTGTCATTTTGTAAGAACATACCAAATTGTGTTAAATCAAAGTCTGAATCACTTACAGTATATGTTCCTCTGAGTTCATATATGTCATCATCATACTTTCTGTCTCTATTTTCTAAAAATAATACATCCTGTATGAATGTTTCACCAGTTTTTTGATCGCCGTCTGAACCGTAATTGTTACCTTGTTGTGGTTGCGTGAAGTCTTTAGTGTCCCCTTGATCGTGAACACCCAGATATTTGTGTACATTTACCCCAGTACCACCAGCATAAATATTCTCCGCTACAATACCGCCGACAAACTTATAGTCGTTTCTTTTGACCGGATTCCATAAACTAATTTTAGGCATAACACTATTTATCAGATTGACAACGGTTTAATTTTTTGCTATTATAAGAACATGGAAATTACAGAATACATAATATTTGGTATTTGTATAATAGGTGTAGGCTACACTTCATACAATATTGGTCACAAAGACGGCATAGAAACAGGCATCAAACTTGGTGCTGGTTTTATGTTTGAGAAGTTTTGGTCTTTGGGTAAACCACGTAAAAGAGATCCTCAAGTAAGATACATTGAAATGACAAAAGACGATATTATTTTATAATAAATCTTTATTTGACACCCTTTTTGCCAAAAATATTATATATAGTTTTAAAATTGAGTAATTATTGGTATGGCTAAACGAAAAACAAAGACAGTTTACTTCACTCCGGAGCCGGATTGGAAGAAGTACGAAGGAACAACAGATCAGGATGCAATGAATAAAGCATACCAGGATGTCCAGTACTTTGTAAGAACTGAAATAAAAGACAAAGACAAGATCGCATTAACTAGGAAATGGGTTAAAGACGAATCCGGCTGGGATCAAGAGGACATAGTAACAATACTTAAATCCCCTGATTGGGTGTTTGGTCCTACAAGCACCACAATTTACTCTTGGAAAAAACTTAACTTTATATCTGACAAGATTTCAGAGCATTTAGAGAAGAGAAGACTAGAGTGGATTGAACAGGGCAGTAAAGTCATTGAAGAAAAACTTGCTAAAGCAGAAAAGGCGCCTAAGAAAGTTGTTAGCATACAGGAACGCATGAAAGAACAAGTAAGTGATTTATGCGGTAATATCGAAGGCTTCTTAGACGAGATGGTTGACGGTTCTAAAACAATTAAAGATTTTGATCCTTATAAAATGATGATGTCATATCGACCTGAAATTAAAGGCCCACATGCTAAAATTATAAAAGAAGAATTTGCGGCTCAACATGCCGAAGCACTAGAAATATTAGAATGGAAGGACGAAGAACTAAAAGAAGCATACAGCCACTTCGATGCTAAAATGCGTAAAGCCTTCGTACAGTACTACGAAACGATTAATACTGCTTGTGATACTATCATAGCAACAAAAGCCACTACACGCAAGGCTCGTAAGCCTAAGGCACGGTCTAAAGAGGCTATCGTGAAGAAATTAAAGTATGCAGTAAACTTTCCTGAACTAGGACTAGCAAGTTTGCACCCAACAGACATTGTGTACGCAAATGAAGTTTGGATATACAACACTAAAACTAGAAAAATAGGTGTATATCGTGCAAAAAACATTGACCCTAAGAACATGCAAAGACCTGGTACAGGCATTATGGTAAAAGGAACAACATTACAAGACTATGACGAAGATACCAGCATACAAAAAACACTGAGAAAACCAGCAGAAATGATTAAAGGATTTGATGCAGGTAAAATGAAATGCAAAAAATCATTTGAAGAACTTACTACAACCCCTACTAAAATGAACGGTAGATTTAATGAGCACACAATCATACTAAGAACTTTTTGATAAATAGTTGTATGAGTGCAACAGAAACCCCTAGAGATAGACTAATTACAGAGATCAAGTTACGATTAGGTGACGGAATGATCGATGTGGAATTAGATCCAGAACACTACAATCTAGCAATAGACAGAGCAATACAGACTTTAAGAAGTAGAAGTGATTCCGCTGTTGAAGAAAGTTATGCTTTTTTGCAAACCCAACCAGATGTGCAAGAGTACACACTTCCAGGTGAAGTGCTGAATATCAGAAGAGTATATCGTAGAGGTGTTGGTGGTGGTAACATAGGTACAGGTACAAACTTTGATCCGTTTGACGTTGCATTTCAAAACACATACCTAATTAATGCAGGTGTTGTTGGTGGTTTAGCCAACTACGACGCATTTACCCAATACAAAGAAACACTAAATAGAATATTTGGTGGCGAATATGATTTTACATTTAATTCAAATACCAAAGTGTTAAAATTATTGCGTAGGATATCTATATCAGAAGACATAATGATTCAGGTTTCTAATTTAGTACCAGAGCAAAATTTATTAGAAAATGCATATTCCAGGCCATGGCTAGCAGATTGGTCATTAGCAGAAGCAAAAATGATGCTTGGTGAAGCAAGAAGTAAGTATGCTTCAGGCTTGCCAGGACCACAAGGCTCAGTTCAGTTAAATGGCGAGGCTTTAAAGCAAGAGGCCATGACTGAGAAAGAAAGATTACTACAGTCAATAATTAACATGGAAGAAGGAAATAAAAATTACGGCTTTGTTATAGGATAAATGAACACAATAGGATTATTAGGTAATATAGGATCAGGTAAAAACACCGTAGCACAATATTTAGCATCCAAAGGATGTGCTCAAACATCATTCGCAGGACCTCTTAAAGATTTATGTGCCAATATATTTGGCTGGGAAAGAGAACTACTCGAAGGCGAAACAGACGAAAGCAGAAAATTTAGAGAAACTGTTGACATGTTTTGGACTAAAAAACTAAGCATTCCTAATTTTACACCAAGATTAGCATTACAATTAATAGGCACAGATGTGATGCGAAATCACTTCAATGAAAACATCTGGATTAGCAGTTTAGAATATAGAGTCAAAAAACTTCATCACCAAAAAGAATGTGTAGTAATAAGTGATTGCCGCTTTCAAAACGAAGTTAATATTATACAGGCAATGAACGGCACGGTAATTTTAGTAGAAAGAGACGAAAAACCCGAATGGTACGATATTGCACTAAAGGCCAACCAAGGCGATGCTGTAGCAAGGCACATAATGAACAGAGATTTTAAAAATGTTCACGCCAGTGAATGGGACTGGATTGGATGTAAAATTGACTATACTTTAAAAAATAACAGTACCAAAGAAGAACTATTTAAACAAGTAGACAGTATTTTAGAAAAACTTCCTCAAAAACCTCAAATTTTCACAGAAAATCACATAGAAATAATTTGAGATGTTATTTATCTCTTTTCACTGATTTTAGTGAATTGTTATTTTTATAATACCCTGAATATAGCATTTTTTAATAAATACATGTAACCAATAAAGGTATTATAGGAGAAATAACATGGCAACATTAGTATCACCTGGTGTAGACATTTCAGTATCAGACGAATCGTTTTATTCGCCTGGCGGACCTGGAACAGTACCCTTGATTGTAATTGCAACAGCAAAGAACAAATCTAATCCCGATGGATCAGGTCTAGCACCTTACTCCAAAGCAGAAACAGATAACGAACTTTACTTAATTACCAGTCAAAGAGAATTGTTACAGCAATACGGAAATCCACAATTCTACAGCACAGGAGGAACTCCACAACATGGTTACGAACTTAATGAGTATGGCTTATTAGCCGCACACAGTTTCTTAGGTTTGGCTTCAAGAGCATACGTTCTTAGAGCAAACGTAGATTTAAACGAGTTAAAACCATTAACAAACGCACCGTCAGCCGATCCGGCAGATGCTACAATTTGGGTAGATTCTAGTGCAACTAAGTGGGGTATCTTCGAATACAACACATCTACTGCTAAGTACGAAGAACTTACAAACGTAAAAGTATTTACAAAAGATGAAATTACTGCAGGTGGTTTACCAAAACCATCAGTAGGAAAAAATGGAGATGTTGGGATCTTAGGTATAGATCAAAACGGTAAAGCAAAACAAGAAATTGTTTATTACAAAAAAGCATCTTCAGTATGGACAGAATTCACAGACGCAACTTCATTTGAAAGTACAACAGGCAATGACTGTCAGTTTGTTACTCACTTGAACAGACCAACAGCACAAAAAGACGGCGGAGCACTTGCAAACAGTGACTTAATCGTTCAAACAACATCTGCGGCAAACGGTCTAAAATATGGACTTAAAGTTTATAACACAAATACTGCTTCTTGGGTCAGCACAACAGCGGAAGGCTATGCCAATTCTGCAAGTGCTTATGCAAGTACAAGTATTGGTGCTACACCTAGTGCAGGTACTTTCTTTGTAGAGTACGATTCAGGTAATAAACTTGATTCAGATGTACATGGTAGATTTGCTTTAAGAAGACATAATGGTCAAAGCAGTTTACAAGTACAAAGTTCAGCCGCACTAAGCGATACTGCAATATCAGTACAAACTGGTTCAGATTACGGTATCAGATTAAAAATTAATAACAGTGAATCAAATATTGATGTTATATTCAACACTGATACAAGTGGCGACGGTTTTGTTAGTGTCGATGATATGGTTCAAAGTATAAACGAAGCATTAGTAACCGGTAACGCAACTAACGTTGTTGCATCTAACGTATCAGGAAAAATTACATTAGTAGCAAGTGACGGTAAAGACATTGACGTATTAAACGGTAATGTCAGTGGCGTATCATTTAGTGTTTCTACAAACTTAAACATTGCAACAGGTAACTACAGTAACTTTGAAGTTGCTAACATATCTGGAACAGTTGCAACAATTGGTAGTAAAAACTACGAATTTGGTACTACTGCACCAGCAGGCGACCTAGCAACAGGTAAACTTTGGTATGATAGCAGTAACAACGTTGACATTTGGTATAACAAAAATGTTGGCGGAACTGCAACATGGACAAAATACTCAGTAGACTACGATGTAAACGTAGCGGCGAGTGAGCCTACAATACAAAGCGATGGCGGTTCTTTAGTGGACGGCGACCTTTGGGTTGATTCAGATAATTTAGAAGATTATCCATTAATTTACAAAAGAAAATCAAGTGCATGGGTACTAGTCGATAACACAGACCAAGTGTCTGCAGACGGTATTCAGTTCTTAGATTTAGCATCATATGGCGCATCAGTAGTAGACGCAGACGCAATTAGTCCAGCAACAGTACCATTTGGTATTTTAGCATGGAACTTTAGAGCCAGTGGTAAAAACGTTAAAAAATACTACACTTCATATTCTTACAGTGGCGGTACACTAACTAATGTATGGGTAAGTGAGTCAGGCAATAAGTCAGACGGTTCACCTTACATGGGCAGAAAAGCACAAAGAAAAGTTATTGTTCAATCAATGCAGGCCGCATTAGCAAACAATAGCGAAATCAGAAGTGAAGTTAATTTCTACAACTTGATTTCCGCTCCTGGATATCCAGAACTAATAGATGAGATGATTACTCTTAACACAGATAAGAAAGAAGTCGCATTTATTGTTGGTGATAGTCCAATGAGATTAAAATCAGATGCAACCAGCATTAAAAACTGGTCAACCAATGCCAATAACGCAAGTGAAAACGGTGAAGATGGACTTATTGCAAGTAATCCATACGTTTCAGTACACTATCCATCAGGTTTAACAACAAACTTAGATGGTGCTAGTGTGGCTGTACCGGCTTCGCATATTGCATTAAGAACATTTGCATTCAATGACAATGTGGCATATCAATGGTTTGCACCAGCAGGGTACCAAAGAGGTATCGTACAAAACGCAACTAGTGTCGGTTATGTTGACGGAGCAAGTGGCGAGTTTGTACCTGTTTCATTAAACAACGGACAAAGAGATACACTTTATTCAAATAAAGTTAATCCAATTGCTAACTTCCCAGGAAGAGGCTTAGTTGTATTTGGACAGAAAACTCTAAACCCAACTGCAAGTGCATTAGATAGAATTAACGTAGCAAGGCTTGTAAACTACATTAGATATCAATTAGATATCGCAGTTAAGCCTTTCTTATTTGAACCAAATGATGGTATAACCAGATCAGGTGTTAAACGAGTTGCTGATTCATTATTATCAGAACTAGTTACACTAAGAGGTTTATTTGACTTCATTAGTGTTTGTGATACAACAAATAACACACCTGCAAGGATTGACAAGAACGAATTATACTTGGATATAGCGATTCAACCAACTAAAGCAGTTGAATTTATATACATTCCGATTAGAATTCAATCAACTCTTGGTCAAACAGGCTCAGAATAAGATTATTCTAAAAATTATAAAGGGTGGATTTTTCCACCCTTTATTTTTGGCCGAAAAGAGATAAATAAATGCAATAGCATGTATAACATGTGATTAGGAGATCGAAAGATGGCAGTAACAAAAGATAAATTTGGTGTACCTATTGAAGGTGCTCGATTAGGTATCTTACAACCTAAACTCAAATACAGATTCCGTGTACTCGTAACTGGATTTGGAGCAGGTGGTAGATCCGATGAGTTCACAAGTAACATCGTGAGTGTAACTAGACCAACATTTAATGTTGACGAAGTTGAAGTTCACAGTTATAACTCTCGTGCATATATATCAGGTAAACATCAATGGGAAGCGATAACTCTCAGTTTAAGGGATGATATTACTAACCAAGTTTCCGCTTTAGTCGGTCAGCAAATCCAAAGACAATTTAACCATTTCGAACAAACTACCGCAGTTAGTGGTGGAGACTACAAGTTTGATATGCTTATCCAAGTCTTAGATGGTACAAATGCTGAGCCAACAGAGCAATGGGAACTAGAAGGATGTATGCTACAACAGGTTAACTATAGTGATCATTCATATGATGCCAGCGAAATTGTTCAATTAGACTTGACCGTCAGATACGATAACGCGGTACATGTGGCTGGACCTAATACACTCGGTGGTAAAGTTGCCGCAGGTGACCCATTCCCATTGGTATCACCACTACCAGCAACACCTGGCACTGGAGTATAATTTAGGCCTAATCTATAGGAGGACCGATGGCTAAGTTCTGGAAAGAGTTAATCGGCGGACAAGTTAAAAACGGGATTTATGTAGCCGGACCAAGACACGCAAGTAGTAAATTAGCGAGTTTTAGTTCCGGCAACCCCCCTCGTTTGCCGTTCCAATATATCGTTCATTTTCAATTGAATGAAAACATAGAGAAAAATTTTAATTGGACAAGTGAGCCTTATTCCCTGGCACAAATGGTAAAAACTGTTGAAATGCCTGGTGTAACTCTTGTAACAGAAAAAAGACCAAAGTACAACAGAAACGTTCCAGTGATGTTGTCAAAAGAATTTAAGCCATTTACTGTGACTGTACACGACGATGTTAGTAGTACATGGCAAAGGTTTTGGCAGGTGTATTATAATTATCATCTAACTGATGGTAGGCATGTGTATGAAAATCCAGGTGATATCATTAATAGAACTGTACATAATGCCAAAGGTATAATTCCAGAAGATCAATTCAACAGTCAATTTCAAGGCATAGATATAAAACCAGCAACGCGATCTCAGTTTATAGACAATATTCACATCTATCATTTACATGGAGAAACAGTAACTAGAACAACAGCAGTCAATCCAATGATTACCGATGTACAAGCAACGCAATTAGATTATGCCGGACAAGGCACTTCGCAGGAAATAACTTTTCAGATAGAGTACGAAAAGATTATGTATTCGCCTGTTATAAATTTTAACTATGATGAGGAAGAAACATTTTTAAAAGATGCCATAGAAGACTTTACTAAAGCAACACCATTCAATCCAACAGGCGATAAAATTAAAGGCATAGTAAAAAGTCTATTCGGATTGACTCAACGTGCAGGAAACAGTAGAACAGATTTAACCACACTATCTGATGCACCTAGAGTTGACTATGGTGGTGAAATGGTAAACATCGATTTAGGGCAAGGTGAATCAGTTGGGTTCTTTGGAAATTTACTAAGAAACGCAGTTAGAAAGAAAGCAAACGAACTTACATCTGGACTACTAAAGAAAAATAATAAAAATCTAGGCAAATTTAAAATATAACAATGAGCACAATATATAAAAACTTTGGAGTAGATTTTGATACAAATAAATCAAATAATCATTTCAAAATAATATCAAAAACAGGTGAAGAATTAAATATCAATCCTGAAACATTGCAATTACAAAATCTTAACACACAAGCGGACACAGGCGGTAGTACTAATGGATACAGAATAGATCAAGTATTTGCAGATTTTAAAAATTCTGGTTTGACAGATAAGTTAGCAAATTTTTATACAATTACATTACAGAATATTGCAGACAGCAAAGAGGTTGATATCTTAAGTTTGTACACTAAAGACGGTGACAACATTGTGATTTCAGATTCATTGTTAAAGGAAATCAATGATACTTTACCTAATTCTGTAAGATTTCAAAATCCTGAAAAAATATCATCAGACAAATATGTTCGCCTACTCATAGGGGCGTAACATGGCCAAATACGCCAAAGGCACATTCGAACCACAAAACCCAGGAAAGTATGCAGGTGCTAAAAGTCCTTACTATCGCAGTAGTTGGGAATTAGCATTTATGAACATGTGTGATAGCCATCCAAACATTACACAATGGGCAAGTGAAAATATCAAAATACCATATAGACACCCTGTGACAGGTAAGCACACAGTTTATGTGCCTGACTTCACAGTAATTTACACTGATAAAAATGGCAAGAATCATATGGAAGTAATTGAGATCAAACCTGGCAGTCAAAGTACAATGGAAAGTGCAAGAAGTAGTGCAGAAAAAATACAAGTTGCTATTAATTTAGCAAAGTGGACAGCCGCAAATGAATGGTGTCAACGCAAAGGTGTACGTTTTAGAGTGTTGAATGAGAATCACATATACATGAACACCAAGAAGAGAAAGAACTAAATACAACTATGACACGCAAACTGGAAGAAGAATTTAATTTACCGCCTATAGAAGACGTGTTACCTGCTGATACAAAAGAACAAAGCAAAGAAATCACAGAAGTAGAAGTTAAAGAGGCACTTACAAATGCTGAAAAAATAGATTCGGCACTACCTAAGGTTAAAGATTTAACAGCACATGACGATGAAATGGAAGACATTGCACAAAAGGCACTAGACAGTTATGACGAACTTATGAACTTAGGTATGAATGTGCAAGATGCTCATGCCGGTAGAGTTTTTGAAACAGCAAGTAAGATGTTACAAATAGCAATGGACAGCAAAAATGCTAAAGTTGATAAAAAATTAAAAATGATTGACTTACAAATACGCAAAATGAGACTAGATCAAACAGAAGGTTCGGAATCTAAAAGCGAAGGAGGAGTTATGGACAGAAACCACATCCTTCAAATTTTAAACAAAAAAGATAAATAACTACATAGGAGAGATTATGAAAACACCTTTTAAACAATTTATAACAGAAAGTTTTGAAAAAACTTTTAACTATAGAATTAAATTCGCTGGAGATATATCTAACGAAGGTATAAAGCAGTTGGAAAATATTCTAGGTAAATACGGTGTACAAAGTGTTAGTAGTGCTAAAAGAACTCCTATTCAAGAAGAACCTTTAGATTTTAAAAACAAAAAACTTAAAGGACCAACAGAAGTAACAAGTGTAGACGTTGTATTACAATATCCAATTAATGAAAGATTATTAGAAGTTTGGGTAGCAGTAAATATGCAAATGATGTCAGAGCATATTGTTATTCAACCAGTAGAAAGTCCAAGAACATTAGAAGATGAAGTTACTAAAAACAGAATCGAAAATGACAAGGATAGATATGCAGACATGGAAAATGCCGAATTAACTAATGAAGAACAAGCACATTACGAAATTGAAAACAAAGATTTAGATTTTGCAGAATTAGGCATGTACGGCGAAGAGTTCAATTCTAAGTTTTTAGATGAATTACAAAAAGTTAAAAACGAAAAAGGTGCAGACTATTTCCGTAACTATCCAAGCAAAAGCATGATGATGGGAGACGACCTAAAACCTTTAGCAGACGCAGTAGGTTTAGCACACGATCCAAGTGTACAAGGTAACGAATATCACATTAATCAAGGACCAGTGGTACAATAATGTCAGAAGAAATTAGAAAATATATGTCACTGATGGAGTCATTTTATACTTCATCACCTTATGGAATGCAAGGTGCAGACGACCAAGATGACAAAGAAACAGTAACTTATAGCAAGACTAAGAAGCAAGGCGATAATACTGTTACTGTTAGTGCTAATGCTGACAGCATGGACGAACTACACGACATTTTAAAACTTGCAGGTATCACATTACCTAAAGGCAAAGATTCAGAAGAAGAACATGATCACGATGAAGAACCAAAACAAGGCGAGTACGCAGATGTTTGTGATGGTTGTGGAAAGCCTGGTGATGAGTGCGAATGTTCAGACTGCGATCAACACGGCGATGACGAAGAATCAAAAATGAAAATGAAAGTTATAAGTCTCAAACCAAAAGCAACAGGTTACGACCCAGTTGCTGGTGATAAAAAAGAGATTCTTAACGCATTAATGAATCGTTACAAAAGCCTGTAAACACTTTTCTTAACCAAAAACCCACATAAATAACTGTATGCCTAAAGGAACGCAGGATTATAGTTTAACCAAACGAGCATTTGCAAAGCAAAACTTCACTGAAGATCAAATCGTGGAATTACAAAATTGCATGGATCCACTAAACGGTCCTGCATATTTTATGAATAATTTTGTAAAAATACAACACCCTACAAAAGGCGGCATAGATTTTGCTCCTTTTGAATTCCAAGAAAGGTTAATACACACCTACTCTCAATATCGTTACAGCATCAATATGTTACCTAGACAGACAGGTAAAACAACATGTGCGGCCGCATACTTACTTTGGTATGCAATGTTTGTAGCAGACAGCACAATACTTGTAGCGGCACATAAACACACAGGTGCCCAAGAGATTATGCAACGTATTAGGTATGCATACGAAAGTGTGCCTGATCATATTAGAGCAGGTGTCACAGAATACAACAAAGGTAGTTTGAGTTTTGATAATGGTAGTAGGATAGTTAGTGCTACAACAACTGAAAATACCGGTAGGGGTATGTCGCTTTCATTGGTATACTTAGATGAGTTTGCATTCGTACCGCCACGCATTGCGTCTGAGTTTTGGACAGCACTATCACCAACATTAAGTACAGGCGGTAAGTGTATTGTTACAAGCACACCAAATAGTGACGATGATACATTTGCTAATATATGGCATCAAGCAATACAACAAGTGGACGAATATGGCGAAGAACAAGACGTAGGCACAAATGGATTTAAAGCATTCCGTGTTAATTGGCAAGAGCACCCGGACCGAGATGAACTTTGGGCAAAAGCAGAACGCAGTAGAATTGGCGAAGAAAGATTTAGACGTGAACACGAATGTGAATTTATTATATACGACGAAACACTTATAGACTCTCTTAAATTAGTTGATATGAAAGGAGTTGATCCAATTAGGCGTAGTGGACAAATACGTTGGTATGAAAAGATAGATCCAAACAAAATATATGCTATCACATTAGATCCTAGTACAGGCACAGGCGGAGACAATGCCGCCATAGTATGCTATGATTTGCCTAGTATGAATCAAGTATGCGAATGGCAACACAACAAAACACCTATTGAAGGACAAGTTAAATTATTACGAGACATAGCATTAGAACTAAAAAGCGAAGGTGCTACAGAAATTTACTGGACAGTAGAAAACAATGCCATAGGTGAAGCGGCACTAGTAGTGATTAGAGATACAGGAGAAGAAAGTTTCCCTGGTACATTCTTGCATGAACCAAACAAAGTGCAAGGCAAAAAAGGTCGTAAAGGATATCACACACATCACAAAAATAAGATGGAAGGTGCTCTAGCAATGAAACGCCTCATAGAAAGTGGTAAACTCAAATTGCGTAGTAAAAATATTATTAGAGAATTAAAAGAATTTGTGGCACGTGGTACAACATTTGCGGCAAAACCCGGCGGTAGCGATGACTTAGTTATGGCAACATTAGTAACGGTGAGAATGATTAACTATATTGCTCAATATGAAGATGCAATATATGACGAAATAGAAACAAGCATCAATGATGACGACGATTTCAGTGGACCTATGCCAATTGGTGTTTTATAATTCTTCTTTTAGATAAATAGTAGTATGAACAATATAGCAGAAATTAATAGCAAATTATTTGATTTTCTCAAAGGCAATGGATTAAAATTGACGTTGAAGGACGCTCAAGGAAATGATACCTTAGAGGTCAAAAATGCAGAAAGATTTTTCAGCAGTGACCCTAATATAATGGTTACGGTAGATCCAAAAGAAAAAGAACTTAAATTAAGTAGATCTAAAATTGTTCAACAAGACGTCATAAATAAAATACATAAAGGTGTTAAGGATATAGCACACGATGGATTATATAGTTTTAAATATAAAATTTATGGAAAAAATATAACACCAAAACACGACGAGTATAAAGTGAAAAAAGAAGTTACAGAAGCAAGTTTAGGAAAAATGTATGGTGGCACTAAAACTAGTTACCAACCACTTGATGCTGTAAAGATTGTGGTACGACATGCAAAACCGGTAAATGAAGAAGTAAGAGGTTCTAGAAGCAGACAAATATCTAAAATCTTTATACAACGTGCAGATGAAAGATTTGCACTACCTCACAAAAGTTTAGCAGGTGCAAGAGCAATGGCACGCCATGTTCATAATGGCGGTAATCCTTTTGACCAAGTAGGTCATTCAATTAATGAAATGGTACAAAACTTACAAGATTTAACATCTTTTGTAAAATATGTTGACAGAAAAGGTTTGGTTAATGAAGATAATCAAGAATATGTCAACATTGCAAAAGAATCAATATCCTCAATGAGACATAACTTAAAACAATTAAGTGGTGCAAAGTCTTATGCTAAAGCAGTAGATACAATTGATGCAATGAACACATTGACATTGAGTGAGGAAGAACAAGATTTATCAAATCTATTTACAGAAAAGCATGTTGACAATACAGTACAAACAGCATTTCCTAGTATTAATAGATTAGTTAATATTCAACGTTCAGTTGCAGATTACATTGAAAATTCTATAGAAAATAATAGATTCAGTGTACCAGCAATTAACGAAGAAGTTGTTGAATTTCCAAATGTAAAATCAGAAATAGCACACAAATTAAACACAATTAGTGAAAGCATAGATGATAAGATACTAAAGGAATTTTTAAACAACACAACAAGTAAGATCCTAAAAGATCATAAACTTGATGAGTTTACTATTAACATGGTTAAGAAATTAATCAGTAAAGTAAACGAAAAGATTGAAGATAATACAGCAGAAGATTTGGTAGAATTTATTGATTTCACCAAAAAACTAGACTCTATTGTCTAAAATTAATAAATAATATCTGTAAAGTTAATTTAAAAGATATTTTAAATTAGATTACATAACATGGCAAAAAGAGGTTGACTTTAACCTCAATAGGCATTATAATAGGCAACATAGGTAAATTAATTTACTTAAAACATGGCAACATAGGAGAATAAAGACATGGCAAATTTGGCTGAAATACGAGCAAAACTAGCCGCAATGGATACTAAACCAGGCGGTTCACAAACAGGTGGCGATAATGCTATCTATCCTTTTTGGAACATCTCAGAGGGCACTAGTGCTACACTAAGATTTCTTCCAGACGGAGATCCCAACAACACATTCTTTTGGACAGAGCGACAAATGATTCGTTTATCGTTTCCTGGCATAAAGGGTGGCGACATGAAACCTACAACCGTACAAGTACCTTGTATGGAAATGTGGGGCGAACAATGTCCGGTTCATAACGAAATCAGACCTTGGTTCAAAGATCCTTCACTAGAGGATATGGGCCGCAAATACTGGAAAAAAAGAAGTTATATTTTCCAAGGATTTGTAGTAGATAGTCCACTTCAGGAGGATACAACTCCAGAGAATCCAATCAGAAGATTCATTATTGGACCTCAAATATTCAACATTATCAAGGGTGCATTAATGGACCCAGATATGGAAAACATTCCAACAGATTATGTAAATGGTACAGATTTTAGATTAGCAAAAACTATGAAAGGTCAGTATGCAGACTACAGTACTTCTAAATGGGCAAGAAAAGAATCTGCTCTAAGTGAAGAACAGTTAGCGGCAGTTGATACACATGGGTTATTTGATCTTAAAGACTTTTTACCTAAGAAGCCGACAGCAGAGGAAGTAGATGTTATTTACAACATGTTCCAAGATTCTGTAAATGGCGAACTTTACGACAACGATAAGTACGGTAACTTTTTTAGACCTATTGGCCAGGCCGCACCTGCTAAGGTACAAACACCTTCAGCACCGGCTCAGGCTACAGCAACTCCAGTAGCAGAAACTACACCAGCACCAGCGGCTGAGCCTGTAGCACCTGCACCGGCAGTTGAACCAGTAACAGAAACAGTAAGTGCTTCTGCCGAAAACACTTCTAATGAAACTGGTAAAGCATCCGCAGATGACATCCTGCAGATGATTAGGAATCGTCAACAGTAATTGTTGATGACCGGTAGCCATACTTAGGGATTTGAATACTTGGTCCTGTTTACTTCAAAGATCTAGTATGGCTACATTTTTAAGGAATAAAAATGAGTACATTATTAGCAATAGGTGATAGCCACACATTTGGTTCAGAAATATACGGCGAAGGCGATAATCGTCCTGAATCAATATACAAGGCTTACCCAGAAAAATTAAGACAACTTTTAGAAATAGATGAATGTATTAATCTAGGGCAACCTGGTGCTAGTATTATGCGAACTGAAAGATTGTTAGTTGAATACATTGCAGGTAACCCTAAACCAGACTTAGTTATACTAGGTTGGACTTGTTTAGGCAGATTTGAATATGCAGACGGATTTGACGAAGATGGTTCGTATCATTACAATTTAGTGAACAGTTGGAGATCACCAGAAATGACAGAAGGCTCAGAAATATATGAAACTTACAAACAGTTTTTGCCTATCTGTTTAGCAGATGACTTATTAGCACAAAAATATAGGACAATGTATATATGTGAAAATATATGCAAAAACAATAACATTCCATATCTAATGTTTGATGTAATGACAAACACAAAGGATCAAGCACCACTAGAAGACGAAGACGTAAAATTTTGGTCTGGTGATCACCCAGTAGATAAATCATTACATAATGCAATAGATAAAATCCATTACATGGAAACAAGTTATTGGGACTGGATAATGAGTGGACAATTTCCAGAAGTTAGAATTAACGGAGGCCATGCCAATGAGGCAGGACACGAAAGATGGGCACAGAAACTAGTCGAAGAATTAAAAGAAAGAAATATATACGGAGTATAAAATGCAAAAACCATTTGATTTAAGTAAATTTAGAACCGGCATCACTAAAAGTATTAGTGGTATTAGTGCCGGCTTCCATGATCCAGTAGATTGGATCAGCACAGGTAACCACACACTCAACTATTTGATCAGTGGTGACTTTAACAGAGGCGTACCACTAGGAAAAGTTAGTGTGTTCGCCGGCGAGTCCGGATCGGGTAAAAGTTTTATCTGTTCGGGTAATTTAGTAAGAAACGCACAGGAACAAGGATGTCAGGTAGTGTTATTTGACTCAGAGAATGCGTTAGACGAAGATTGGCTAAAAGCACTAAACGTTGACACAGATCCATCTAAACTATTAAAAATTAGTGTATCAATGATTGACGATGTAGCAAAGGCTATTTCAGAGTTTATGAAAGACTATAAAAGTAACTACGGTGATTTAGAGTATGAAGAAATGCCTAAGTTGTTATTTGTTGTTGATAGTTTAGGTATGCTACTTACACCAACCGATGTTGCTCAATTTGAAAAAGGTGACATGAAAGGTGACATGGGTAGAAAACCAAAGGCATTAACAGCCTTAGTTAGGAATACAGTTAACCAACTAGCACCTTATCCAATTGGATTAGTTTGTACTAACCACACATACGCATCACAAGATATGTTTGACCCAGATGATAAAATCAGTGGCGGACAAGGCTTTGTGTACGCAAGTAGCATAGTGGTTGCTATCAAGAAACTAAAACTAAAAGAAGATGCAGACGGAAACAAAGTGTCTACTGTGCAAGGTATTAGAGCGGCATGTAAAGTAATGAAGTCAAGATACAGCAAACCTTTTGAAGGTGTACAAATTAAGATTCCTTATGAGACCGGCATGGACCCATACAGTGGTATGTTAGAAATGTTAGAAGCAAAAGGTATTGTAGATAAAGTTGGTAACAAACTCTGTTATGTTTCACCAGTAACAGGTGAAGAGATTAAAGAGTTCAGAAAAGGCTGGACAGGAGATAAACTTCAGGTAATTATTGATGAATGGGGTCAAAATCCTAAAGTAGTTGCAGAAGTAGTAGAAGATGACTTTGATGAAAATGAAATTGACGACCCTTCAGTATACGAGGAGAATGTTGAATGATAGATTTAACTTTAATAATAGAATCTTGGGAATGTGTTAAACCTTCGGTAAACGTTAAAGAACGTGACGAAGTTTGTGCTAACTTGGTTAGAGTATTTGATGATCAAGGAATGGTAGACTATGACAAAGTAAGTATCAATGACTGTGATAAACATTTACGTCAAGCAATTGAAGAATACTTTGAAGTAGAAGATCATGAAGAAGACGAAGAGGACTGGGATTAGTAATGGCAGGATGGTATAACAAAGTATCTGGTAATTTAAGTAACATTGTAGATGCAATAGATTATTTTGAAGAAGAATTACTAGAGGCAAAAAAAGAATGTTATATCAAGGGCAATGTGGAACGTAATAGTGCCTCATTGCCTGGCATTACAGAACACAGGTTCAATCAATTACAAGAAATAGAAGCAATTCTAGAACACATAAACATTCAATTGCGTAAAACACGCAGTAAAGTATTTAGAAACTTTTTAGAAAGTTATAACAGACAGTTAACCTCAAGAGATGCTGACAAATATGTAGATGGCGATGATGAAGTAGTAACACTAACATCATTGACAAATCAGTTTGGCTTATTAAGAAACAAGTATCTCGGTATAATGAAAGGATTAGACACCAAACAATGGCAGATAGGACACATAGTGAAATTGAGGACAGCAGGTATGGAAGATATATCAATTTAGATATATTAGATGAACTGCTTGAATCAATACACGAAATTAAAGAAGAAGAAAAATTCGTACTATCGTTAGACGAATCTGTCGAGTCAACATTAGAAGATGTATTAAAATCTTATCTCAAATGGCACCAAGTAAAAGTAATACCTAATGCAAAAGGTAAAAATGTCTTTGCTACATTACATCAATCACCTAGTAGACTAATACTAGAATCAGACGAAAAGAAATCTTTTTCATATTTTTACGACAACTTAGAAAAAGATATCGACGTGTCTAATGTTAAAAAAAGTATATTATCATTAACAGGTTTTTTTGATATAACGTTCCAATCAACTAATAACGGCAATGATATTTTTACATCAATTATGACCGCGAGAGAGTATTTTAGACACAACATGTTAGCACATAAGGATTGTGTTATAACAGTTAATAATGCTGACATGCACACAATAAATGCATTATCAAACTCTAACTCCACAGGACTTGCTGTAGGATATACAGATAATAAAATTGATATTGACACATTAAAATCTCATTGCAAAGAATCAGCAGAATTTATATCTTGTATTATATTACCAGATGAAGTCGAAAACATAAAAGATATATGTGACGTTGTAAAAGATTACAATATATTTGTAATTAAAATTGCATCATACGAAGATTTTTTACGTGGTAAAGAACTGTATAACAATGGCGTCGATATAATTGCATTTGGACCTGTTGCAACTATAGAAAAGTTGCATTACTACTTGCCATATCATAAGCAAGACAATACCGGTTTTTCTTTGGGGTTTGGTACTGTATCGCAATCAGGATACAACAGAAGAAGTATTGAAATCTGTAAAAGTATCATATGAATAAGATTGACATCACACACATTTAATGTATAATAAACTTTATGGCTAGACAAACAAGATTAGAAATAAGAGACGAAGTAAACATTAAGTTTCACGACTTAGATGTAGCCACACGCAGAAAACTTTCTGATACTTGCAAATACTTTTTACCATATGCATATCATATGCCGGCTTACAAGTTAGGTCGTTGGGACGGCTTTATGAGATTTTGTGATGTTGGTGGCAGAAGTTATTTGAATCTATTAGATCAACTTATTCCAGTAGTAACTGAATTAGGCTACGAAGTTGTACTTGATGATAAAAGAGAAAAATGGGATTTTGGCTTTGATGAAGTAAAGCAAGATACATATGAAGAATTCAGTTGGCCAAAGAAACACCCTGCAGAAGGATTACCAATTATACTTAGAGATTATCAAGTAGAAATAATTAACAAGTTTTTAGCAAACCCACAATGCATACAAGAGATTGCCACAGGTGCTGGTAAAACTCTAGTAACGGCCGCACTAAGTCACCAATGTGAGAAGTACGGTAGAACAATAGTGATAGTGCCTAATAAGGACCTTGTAACGCAAACAGAAGCGGACTACAAGCATTTAGGACTTGATGTTGGTGTTTTCTACGGGGACAGAAAAGAATACAATAAAACGCACACAATTTGCACTTGGCAAAGTTTAGAAATACTACACAAAAAATCTAAAGCCAAGGAAGCAGTAGACTTTGATATCAGTGAATTTATTGATGGTGTAGTGTGCATAATGATTGACGAAGTACACAAAGCAAAAGCAGATATTTTAAAACAATTATTAAGTAGTGTATTTTCTAATGTTCCTATTCGCTGGGGACTAACAGGTACAATACCAAAAGACCAACACGAAGCAGTTGCAATGACTAGCACTATAGGACCTGTAATAGGACAATTAAGTGCAAAAGAATTACAAGACAAAGGCGTACTATCTAACTTAGAAGTAAATGTATTACAGTTAGTAGACACTCATGTAGGATTTAGTAACTATGCACAAGAACTAAAATGGATAACAACTAATCCTGAAAGAATAAAATTCATAAGTCAACTTATCAATGGCATGACTGATAACGGTAATACCTTAATACTAGTAGACCGAATAAAAACAGGCGAATTACTTATAGAACAAAACCCAGACTGGGTATTTGTAAGTGGTGGAATGAAAGCATCAGAAAGAAAAGAAAACTATGACGAAATTAGTGAAGCAGAAGGCAAAGTAATTGTTGCTACTTATGGAGTGGCATCAGTTGGTATTAACATACCAAGGATATTTAATTTGGTATTAATCGAACCTGGCAAAAGTTTTGTTAGGGTAATACAAAGTATTGGCAGGGGTATAAGGAAAGCCAAAGACAAAGACTTTGTAAATGTGTTCGATATTACTAGCACACTAAAATACAGTAAAAAGCATTTAACAGAAAGAAAGAAATTTTACAGAGAAGCAGAGTATCCGTTCAAGGTTACAAAAATAGAATATATTTAAATATAGATTGACTTTTAAAATAAAGGTGCTATAATTATGTTTACGGAGAAGATATGAATATACTAACAATTGAAAACAATGTCTATGATTTAGATAGTGTACCAGATCAAATTAATGACTTACGGTATTGCGTCTTAGATGTTAGTGACCCAGAATTTTATGACTACTATTGGCTAGAATTAATTTTTCTAGAAAGTTTTTATTCACCAGCAGTTGTTCTAAACATTGGCGGGCATGAAGTAAAAATGCCAATGGATTGGAGCATAGCAATTTGCGATGACGACTATCACACAGAAATAGAAATAGTTCCACTTACAAGTTTAAATAATAGAGGATTTAAGACTCCTGTTTTTAATCCTATGAATAATAAGATACCAGAAATAGAAGAGGTATTTATTACAAATTATTATCAAGACATCAAATGGTTCTTTCCAAAATTAAAGCAAGGACATTTATTAGTAACACCTATAGAACAAAAGGCTGTTCCTAAAAGTGTATTATTTGTAAAAGAGGCAAACAAAATACCAGAGGTGGTAAATTTAAGCGACGTAATGTAAGGAGAAAAATATGGCAAAAAGAAGATTTAGAATCGATAGCGGTTATTATGGCGGCGAATTAGTTATTGGAGAAGTAGCAAATGAGTTCGTTGCAAAAACTATAGGCATGGATGAAGGTGAGTTAGTAGACACAGTTTTATCATTTGATGACTGGGGTGGCAACGACGATCTTGACGAAAATGCGGAACACGATGATCCTGAACAAATTCCTGCACCAAGAGAAGATTACTATATGTGGGAATGTGATGATATCGAACATATCAATAGTGCATACGGTGATTCAGAACTAACAGTTTTCGAAGTTCCAGCAGATGGCGAAAATGATTATGATTATGAGAATGAAGTTGGAAGTTTTAGTGCTATTCACATGTATGGAAGAGAAGGCGGTTACTTTAGTAATGAAGAACCTAATGTTGTAAACGAAGACGACGACGAAGGTAATCATTATGTACCAGTGTTAGCATTTCATAGTTGTGAGAAAGGTACGTTTGCCAGTTACTTTGTAGAAACAGATGGTGAAGACTTTGATCAATACAAATTAGGCATGGGCATTGTAGAAACTAATTTAGGTGAATTCATTGATAGAGTGTATTACAACAAGGTTGAATTAGACGCAGAATACGAGCAAAATGACAGCACCGGTAAAAGTTATCATGCAGAAGTTGGCTGGTTAAATAAAAAGTGGCACGACTCAGATGACAAGTATAATGAACTTGATGAAGTTTATTTACAAGACTTCGACGATAACGCAGAATGGGAACGTGAACAAAACGGAGAATAAATGAGAGTATTAATATTTGGATTACCAGGAAGTGGTAAGACATATTTAGCAGAACGACTAGTTGAATACTTAGGCGATAAAGTAGCCTGGTTCAACGCAGATAAAGTCAGAGAAGAAGCAGACGACTGGGACTTTTCTGAAGAAGGTAGATTAAGACAAAATCAACGAATGATTGATTTATGTGTAAATGCTGAATTAGAAGGCAAGATTGCCATAGCAGACTTTGTAGCACCTTTTGAAAATGCTAGGAACAAATTCTTTGCTGACTATGAAATTTTTGTAGACACAATAGAAGAAGGCAGATTTGAAGATACTAACAAAGTATTTCAAAGACCAGTAGCAACAGATTACAACGTACTAGAACAACGTGGTGATGTAGATGCTAAAATAATTGCTTATGAAATTGGTCAAAAATTTATTTGGGATAACCAGGCACCCACAACACAAATGCTTGGTAGATTTCAGCCTTGGCATCCTGGGCACCAAGCATTGTTCGATAGAGCATTGGCTAAACACAATCAAGTGTTTTTAATGGTTAGAGATATGCCAACAGATGACAAGAATCCTTTTCCAGCATATGAAGTTGTAGAAAACTTACAACAAAGTTTATACAAATTTGCTGGTAAAGTAAAAATACAAGTTGTACCAAACTTGTTAAACATAACGTATGGTAGAGATGTTGGGTATAAGATTGAGCAAGAAGTTTTTGACGATGCTACACACGATATCAGTGCTACTAAAATACGTGAACAAATGAGAGAAGAAGGCAAACTATAATGGACGAATTAGTCAAAAAAGTTGAACAATGGCATTACGATAGAAACCTTATCGACGGAGCCACTGACAAAGATCAAGTTCTTAAATTATTACAAGAACTCGGAGAACTCAGTGATAATGTGTGTAAGGGCAATGACATCAGGGACGACATCGGTGATATGTTAGTTGTAATGATTAACATACTTGCCAGAAACAAATTAACATTAGAAGAATGTTTAGAAGTAGCATACGAAGATATCAAAGACCGTAAAGGAAAAATGGTTGATGGTATCTTTATAAAAGAGGAGCAATAATGACTTATGAATTTACAAGCGAAAGTGTTAGCATAGGACATCCAGATAAAATCGCAGATTTGATTTCGGATTCAGTAGCAACATATTTAATAGACGGCAAAGAAAATCACAGAGCGGCTGTAGAAACATTGGTAACTACTAACATGGTTACACTTGCAGGTGAATACAAAAGTGACAAGTTTGACAAGGATGTCATTGAGGACATTGTTAGAGCAGTTGTACAAGATATTGGTTATGAACAAGATGGCTTCCATTGGGAAAAATTAAAAGTATATAACGAACTACATGGTCAATCACCTGACATTGCATTAGGCACAGATGACTTTGGTGCTGGTGACCAAGGACTTATGTTTGGGTACGCCTGCAATGAAACTCCTAATTATATGCCAAGTGCTATTTACTACAGTCATAAAATTTTAAAAAGACTACAAGCAGAAAGAGAAGGCAATGAAACTTGGTTAGGTCCTGATAGTAAAAGTCAGGTAACTATGACGTATGACAATGTAAACAAACCAACTGGTATTACTAAAATTGTATGTAGTACGCAACACAGCGATGATGTAAGTATTCAAATGGTACGTGATAGAATTGAGCAAATTATTAGAGATGAAATAACAGATTGGGATTTAAGTGAAACTGAATTTTTAATAAATCCAACAGGCAGATTTGTAATTGGTGGACCAGATGGAGACACAGGATTAACAGGCAGAAAAATTATTGTTGATACTTACGGTGGTTATGCACCACACGGTGGCGGAGCATTTAGTGGTAAAGACTGTACCAAAGTTGATAGAAGTGCGGCATACATGGCACGTTACTTAGCAAAGAATATTGTTGCATTTGGTAAAGCAGATAACTGTACAGTACAACTAAGTTATGCAATCGGTGTAGTAGAGCCTACTAGTGTTTATGTATATGCAGACGGCAAAGTTAGACCAGACTTAGTAGAATGGATTAGCAAAAATGTTGACTTAACACCAAAAGGCATTATTGACAAATTTGACTTATTTAAGTTAGACTTAACCACTACAACATTATATGGGCATTTTGGTAAAGATGAACTTCCATGGGAACACATTGATTTATTTTAATGAAAGAATTTTATCAAGACCTAAAAAATGCCATAAGAACTGTACCTGACTTTCCAATACCAGGAATACAATTTAGAGATATAACCAGCCTAATAGAAAATCCATTAGCATTTAATAAAGCACTTGTAGACTTAACCAGTCTTTCATTTAAGGCAACTAAGATTGTGGGTGTTGAAAGCAGAGGTTTTGTGTTTGGGGCACCAATTGCCAGAGAACTAGACTTACCTTTTATAATGGCAAGAAAGCCTGGTAAACTACCTAACGAAACACACAAGAGAGATTTTGATTTAGAATATGGTAGCACTAGTTTAGAAATACAAAAAAATACACATATAGTTCCAGAAGATAAAGTTGTAATCATAGACGACTTAATCGCAACAGGCGGTACAGCAATCGCCTGTGCAGATTTAATACATGAAAATTTCAATGTACCAAAAAATCAAATAACAGTATTGGCAGTAATTGACTTGACAGACTTAGGTGGATTTGCTAAAATAACTGAGAAAGGATATAATGCCGGGGCACTTATAGAATATGAAGGTGAATGATGGCAAAGAAACCATTACTGCAAATTAAAGATATCATGGCGGCTGTAGACCGTAAGGACTACAACTATTATATTAATCTTACAGACGAGCAACGCAAGAGCATGAATTTGTGGATGACTCAGCGATATGCAAGTAGTGTACAAGGCAAATTTGCTGGACATTATCTAGTAATGATTAATGAGTTTATGAATACAAACTGGAGTGACGTAAGTAAACACCCAGAATTGCAATGGAAACTAATGTGTCTAGCAGGTGTAGGCAAAATTCAATTTCATCCATTTGTTAAGGTACCCAAAGCAAAACGTAAAAAAGATAAAGTCGAAGAATTAATTAGACAAATATTTCCGTTAGCAAAAAACGATGAAGTAGAATTGTTGCTAAGTATTAACACCAAAGAAGAGTTAAAAGACTTAGCAGAAACAAGTGGTGTTGATGAAAAAGAAATAAAGGAAATATTTAAGTGAGTTTAACATGCACATATTGTAAAAAGACATTTATGAGTGAAAGAACTCTAAGTGCTCATATGTGCGTGAATAAAAGAAGACACACTGATAAAGATCTTACACATGTACGATTAGCATTTAGAACTTATCAAAAGTTTTATGAAATAAACATGCATAATTCAAAGACAAAATCATATGAAGAATTTGCAGACAGTAAATATTATCAAGGATTTGTTAAGTTTGGTAGAAAGATGGTTAAAGAAGATTTATTAGAACCTAACAATTATGCAGAATGGCTAATTAGAGAAAGTGTAAAATTAGCAGACTGGACAAAAGATTCAACATATGATATCTATTTGAAAGAATTAATTAAAAAGGAACCGGCTCAAAGAGGCATTGAAAGAAGTGTAAAATGTATGCAGGCATGGGGCGTAGAGAAAGGCGAAGACTGGTCGGATTACTTTAGAAAAGTATCTCCGCAACTTGCAGTCTATCACATAAGAGGTGGTAAAATTTCTCCATGGTTTTTGTTCTTAAGTGAAAGCGGACAAGATTTATGGGGAAAGTTTAACAGCGAACATGTTGAACTAATTAAGGATATTGCAGATCCAGGCTTTTGGAAAAG
>ERZ891134.292-NODE-292-length-43544-cov-18.729725_pt1 | contig 43544 bp, 47 predicted proteins | sample MGYA00520888_ERZ891134 | MGnify/ENA primary metagenome ERZ891134 (study PRJEB32303, sample SAMEA104408692) | aquatic metagenome | biome: Brackish water; feature: Coastal; material: water | place: Baltic Sea | collected 2014-10-23 | depth 10 m ... | reverse complement strand
ATCTCACAAGTGATATTGAAGATTTAGTCGTGGATAGGGTAAAGCGTTGGAATGGGGATGAGGTAATTTATGATGCTGAAACCTTTGATGCTGATTCAACACCACGATTTATTCCTGTTGAAGTAATAAAATATGATGCTTGGTGGACAAGAAGGTATGGCCGTGAATATAACCCTATGCTTTTCGGACTTGCTTATGATGATTCTTATGCAGTTTGCGTGAGAGATATTCCTATTGCACATTTTGATACAAAGGAAAAGGCAGAAAATCATGCTAATACTGTAAGAACGGCAATTAGTGTTGTCGGTGGGGTGACTCCTTCAACAATAGACCACCCATTAGCATTAACGGAAATGGATGGCTATGCAGATAAAAACATTAGAGGTGGCATGAATATGGCGGAAACCTTTGGTGCTGAAACCTTTGAAGCATACGGAAGAATGCCCGGTTGGAGAAATAAAAATGTTCAATGGAATAAGAATCACTTGGTTTGGGCTTCGGACTCAAAAGCCGTTAGAGAAGCCATCAAAACTGCATTCCCCGAACAAAAGTTTAGCGTTAGAATTGTAGATGGTCAATACATTGATGTGGCCGTAAAAAGCGGAACAAGACCTGCCGATATTCAGCAATTCAAAGAAGATGTTGAAGAAGTGGCTATGAAGGCTCTTGGTGAGATTTACAAAGACTCCCCCGAAGAATTGAGAGATAAGAGTATTTATTTTAATGTCCATGAAAGAGATTTCGGTGCAGAAATGCAACAGATTTCCGACGATGAAGAATTGTTTGTTGTTCGCAACGACATGGGGCAAACAAAAGGTTTCGTTGAGATGGAAGATGATTTGGAAGACGAATCCATTGAAATTGAAATCAGCGACGATGAAATGAATGAAATCGCTGATATTACACTTGATACGGAATTCATCAAGCCTTCCCGTGATTGGTTCTCCCTTGCTCTCGGAACCGCCGCCGTTGTAATCGGTGGAAGTTTGTTTTTACAGAATCGTAGTATGTTTAAGGCAGACGGCGATGAAATGGCTCCTGTCGGAACAGGAGAACCTTCTCTTGTCGCCCATCCTTCAACGGGTGATTTGCTTCCTGCTGATTACGAAGAAATGATTGTTGAATCCACAGGCTATGCCGTTCCAATCATTCCTGTTTCTCTTGACCCTGCATTCATGGGAAGTCGCTTCCATGCTCTTCCAACCGACAGAACGGTTGAATCAAACGAACCCGGTATCGGAGCGCATACAGATGTTGCTATGACCCGTGATACCGATTTCCGTGAACCTTCTCAAGCAGTTATCACCGAACCTCCTTTTGCATACCGATTTAATGCTGATGGAGAAAACTGCGAATGTTCGCTTCTTGAAAGAATTAAATCTTTCTTTACAGGAAAGTCTTGTTGCGAAGGAAAGGAAGTCAAGGAAGCAAATTCCGTCACAGGACAAACACCTTATTTCGGAGTAGGTTTTGATGGCAAGAATACACAAACCCGTGTGATTAAGGAAACAAATCCCGTTTCTCTTGACCCTTCAACCGCACCTTACATTCCTCAAAACTTAAGTGGTTATACAGGTCAAGCATACACACCGCCAACCGTGTATTCCGACATGATGAACATTGGCGTTTCGGGACAAAACCCTGCTTTCGTTTCCACACAATCTTCATCTCTTCAATCGGTTCACGGCAATCTTTCCGCAGGAATGAATCAATCTTACACCGATGGAAGCCGAACCATGAGTCTTTCTCAATGGTCAATTGATTATGATGTTTCTCAAACTTCCGATTCCGAAGCCTTTGCCGTTTCACGCTCATCGGGAGTCCGAACAATGATTAGGAGAGTTTGATAAATGGACTTCATCTTTGTCGCTACGGATTCCGCTTATCAAGGAATTGATTGGGACGATTCTAAAAAAGCGTATGCCCGAATGAATTGTGTTAAGGTTGATGCTATTCCTGCTGATGAATTAAAATCCTATACTCCGCTTACTTTGTTTTTTATGATTGGCGAAAAGGATGAACAAAGCCGATTGTGCAAAGGGCTTGAGAAGATTGAAAATGGTTATCGTGTGACAGGAATCCTTTCAAAAGGACGACCATTTCCTTTTAAAAATGATTTTATCGTTGATGAAACTTTTTCCTTCCCTTCTTTATTTGATGGAACATCAAACTCCGTCGCAAAACCTCTAATCACCGACATTTACACCGATTATGATGAAATAATTTCTTATGTTCAAGAATTAGAAACTCGCATGGGTCGTAAATTGAAAATGGCGGAAGAAACCAAGATGGCCGAACAAGAACGCTATGATGCAGAATCTTACGAAACGGCTATGGAAGACCTTGCCAAAGAAATAAGCAAGCCTTCTTGGATGAAAAAATACCGTGCAGAAGCCTTCCACAGTCGTCGTTTTGACCAATACATTTAAGAACCTGTCGGGGCGATTAGAGAAACATGGCCGACAATTGGACAACCGCATGGGTGAAGGGAACAGGTCAAGAAACTCAAATCACACCTGTTTTCAAAACGCTTCATATTTCTTCTCTTGAAGAGGCTCGGCATTCCGAAGGCAGATTTCATACCGTGAATATGTGTGATTACACAAACAATCAGCCAAATGAAAATCATTTCCCTGTTGGAGAAATCGTTTCCTACTACGGAAATTACGATGCGAACCTTGAAAAGCAAATTGAAAATTGGAAACAGGGAGTTTTGAAAACTGTTGAAATTTTAAAAGATGAACAACCACTTATTGTTCATTGTTATGCAGGAATCCATCGCTCAACGCTTGTTTCATCTGCCGCTTTAACACTTGCATATCCAAATGAATTTGAAAGTTTAGAATCGGCTCACAAGTTTGTGTTAAGCAAGCGAATTATTGGATGGAAGAAAGAAGACACTTTCCGATTAATGGAAACTCTTGTTGAAGACTTGCGAAAGCGTTTTTAAATAGCAAAAGCCACAAATACATTCTATGGGTATTTTTGAATCGGAAGAATATGCTCCCGATGCCGTTCCTGTTGAAGCAGAACAAGTCGGTGAGGTTCACGAAGCCATTAATGGAATGATGATTGATTCCCTCACACAAACCTCAAGTGGGAATTTAGAATCGTTTCACACCGAGTCGCACGGAGAATCCCGTGAGGGTGATGCGTCGGAATTAGATGATTTTATTGGCGCACATTCCGAAGATTTTAGAGATGTTTCTTCCATGTCAATTGCTGATTATCAAGAATGGCTTTTTGAGGCAGATGAAGCAAGCGAGTTAGCCGTTGCACGAATTGTTTCTAATTTCAAGGCAAGCGGTTTTGAAGTAAAGCCGACTTTTGCTACTCTTGCCGCTACAACATGGAGTCGTGCAAATTATGGCGGAGAAGAAAGAAGTAAGGCTTTGTATAATGCAGAAAGAGCCACCGTTGCCGATTTGAAACCGTATGTTGTGGAAATTGAAAGTGAAGGTTTGGAATCGCTTATTGATGTTGTGCGAAAAGCCGAATCTCAATCCACCGATTACAAGGCCGAAATTATTGCTGAATTAAGAGCCGAATACGAGGCAGAATCAACCAAATCCTTTTCAAAAATTACGAAACCTGTTGCGATTGCCTTTGCATCCGTTTTAGGTTTGGGCGTTTTATGGAGGTTGAAGTGAAATGGTTGAAATGAACGCCGAATATACCTTGCTTGACGGAATTCGTGAAGAGTTTAAGGATGCAGAACAACCGATTCGTATGAGTCAAGAAGATTTGCTTGACTTTTTCAATTCTCTAAAAACGAATGAAGAAATTCTTGTTTGGTATAATTCGGGCATTAGAAGTGCTGATGATTGGACAGAAATGAAGGTTGGCCGAAGAAGCGAAAGCAAGAAATACGGAGTTAAGAAAGTCGCTCTCAAGGGAACGGGTGGAGGCAAATTTTATCTTTACAATAGAAAAGGAAGAATTTCTCTTGCTATGGGCGACATGGCTACGGTATTGATTGCCGCAAAAAAGAGAGATATACGAAATGCTGAATCGTTTGGAGTGGAATTCAACGAATGGGCTGACCAAGAACTGATGAGTCATGGTAAAGATATTTCATTTAAAGATTGGGCAGAAGATGAAGGGTTAAAACATGGTGATGTTCCGATTACAGATTGGGCGCAACACGAAGAAGAATCTCACGATGAAAGATATGAGGCTGAAAGTATTGGAAAATTTGAAGTTCAAATTAAGAATGACCCCGAAGATATTTGGGAAACTATTGGAAAATTTGAAAGCCTTGAAGATGCCGAAAAACTGTATTTTGATGATAAATACTATGATAAAGTCAATTTTATGCAAATAATTGAAATTGGCGGTGAAGAAGATGGAGAAGATTTCATTCATCAATATCAATCTTTCTTCGCTGATGAAAGGTATGGTGCAGAAGACAATACAGAATCTATTAAATCTGCGATTAGGAAATTAGAAAAGGCACTTGGTAAAATGGATGGTGCAACATATAAGATGCACGATTTAGATATTTCAGCGCAACCTACTACTATTGCAGGATTTGAAATGTCAAGAAATGGTGAAAAATATGATGGTGGCTCTTATCTCATTATGACAGATGGTTCAATTGTAAATGCGGCTATGGGAAATGCTGATTACGGAAATATTACTGATAATTTTGAAGGTATGAATGAAAAAATAATGCAATCTTTTGGTGCAGAATCAATCGTAAAGAAATACGGAATGATTGCCGCAGGAGTTATTACGGCTTTCGCACTTCTTCCCGAAATAAAGAAGCGTTTTTAAATAGCAAAAAGAACAAGTGATATATATGGGTCTTGATTTGCTGATTCAAAACACAATGCGTCGTTCTCCTATGGAGGGTGCTTTGCACAGTTTGGGAAGTGATTTGGGTGATGGTCATTACCGATTAAATGCTTTTTATTCTTCGGAATCCGAGGCTACTGAAATTCTTGGAAGAGCGATTGATTACGCTCCCAATCCTGCAACACTTTATGTTGCTCCCCCAAACAACATGAATGAAACTCAAAAAATGTCTTCAATTACAAAATCATTTGGAGAATTTACAGTTTCTTACAACGGTTCAACCTCCACTTGGACTTTGAAGAAAATGGGAACGGGATTCTTTGCTCGCTTAATGCGAAGAGAATCTGTTTTATTCTCAAAATCGGGTCAAAACGCAACAAACCGATTTTTGACGACTGTTGAAGAATCAACCCTTGACCCTTCCGCTAAAGCAAAGATTACAGAAATCGTTATTGCACAAACCGATAACACAGGAATTTCGGAATATGTTGGCGGAGGACAAATCGTTCATTCTTCCATTGATAATGTATATGATTCTCAAGCCCATAAACTTGCAGGTCATTCTGCCGCAGAAGTTTTGGCCGCAGATTATGTTCGGCCACGCCCATTGACAGGATATACGCCTGTTAGAAATGAAATTGGCGACTCTTATGGAATGCGAATGCAACCGCAAGCAACGGTTATGGGAGCAGAATCACTTCCAATTCGCTTTCAAGATTTCCAAAGTTTTTAATGAGAGTTTTTAAATAGCGAAAGAGATAAATGAATAATAACCACAACAGGTGAACGAAATGAATGTCGTAAAAAGATTTACTAACTCCGCAACAGATTTAGGCGAAAGTGTTTTCACAGAAGGACGAGATGTTCTCACAAGCGGAACAGAAAGAATGGACATTATGTATGCAACAGGTGGTCTTGTTGTCGCAACCGTTGTTGGTGGCGTTATGACAATGCTTCCTTTCCAACGCATTCCTCTTGGTAATGTTCTGCGAACAGGTGCATTGGCTTTCGTCGGTGCAGGTTTGTTCGGCTACGGTATGAACCGTTCCTCAACAGGAATGGGTATGGCTTCCCTTGTGGGTGGCCCAATCCTCTTCGGAACTGCCGTTGCTCAAACACTTGGTTATTTCGGTCTTTTCCCGTCACTTCAATCCATGCTTACAAAGGGAGCAGAAGAAACTCTTGAAGGCTACACCCCAATGGATTCAATTAAGATTGACAAATCTTCCAACCAACCAACACAAAACTATGGTGCAGAAGAAGTTTCCCCTCAAGTCGCAATTGCCCGTGGACAAAAGGGAAATTTTCTTGATTCCGTCCGTGAAGAAGCCGCTATGGGACATGGTGTGACTCAATGGTTCGGAGCAGATTCCGCTTCCACCGACGCTCCAACAAACGGCCTTCCAATGGATGCTCACATGAAGTCCACGGATGCTTTCGGCAACCGTTCAATGACAGGCGATAATTCAATGGCGAATGTTGTTGGCGGTGCTTCTCTTGCTGACCGTCCTGCTACAACCACTATGTATGATGTTTCCGTGACCGCAAGCGGTCTTCCAACCACCCGTGAAGTCGGCGGCGTTCAAGATGTTCTTTCATCTTACGCTATGCCCTCCGCAGGAGATTCGGGTCGTGGTGTCACACAATGGTATGCAGAATCCAACCAATCGGGCTTCCTCGGACGCTTCATCGCAGGTGCAGAAGGACATGGTTCGGTAATTGGACAATAAAAAGAAAAAAATAGGTGAAAAAAATGATGAGAAATATTTGTAATACTGTTGCTAATCAAAAGATGCTTTGTGCGGTGCTAACCACAGTCGGTGGTTTGCATCTCGCTATGACCGAATCCCAACCTGTTCTCGGCTTGATTGATGTTCCTTCAATCGGTTGGTTCAGCGTTCAACACACGCTTGGACTTGCTCTAACCGTGTGCGGTGGATGTTGCGTTATCGCTTGTATGGCTTGAGGTGAATTAAAATGAATGTTCGTGGTATGCTCCTTAACAAAACGACTGTTGGCGGTTCTCTTGTTGTTGTTGGTATGGTTTCTGCAATTGGCGGAAATATGTTCAGCGACATTCTTAACCGTGTTCTCATCTCCGTTCCAATCGTAGGTGATGTGACGCTTCTCCGCATCGGTGGATTCATCACCCTTGCTCTTGGTGTCGCCGTCTTGACGGGCTTTGACCCTCTTCGTGTTGAAGACGAAGTTTGAGAACGGTTTTGAACCGATTAAAACGCCTTACAAGGTTGAGCGTAAGCAAGAAAGGGATTTCACCATTCTTTCTCTTATCCAATTAGCGTAAGCGTTTTCAATCATTATAATCCGAAATATGCGATTCTTTAAATAGTGAAAAAAAGAATATAATAATAACGCCCTGCGTTAAAAACAAAAAATAGGAAAGTGAAAAATATGAGTATGAGAAGTCAAGTTTATGAATGGGCAAACCTCGCACCTGCGAGTCAAACCGCAACCCTACGCCGTGGAACCGACAACCAACCAAAGTATGTTGCCGCATCAACAGAATACGATGTGTTCATTGGTGGCATTGGAAACAACATTACCAAGCCCGCCGAAACAACCGCTACGCAGTTCATCGTCATTGAAGATATTGCTTGCACCCCGCATCTTGGTGGAGCCGTTCAAGTTCGTATCAACACCACGGACTACTTCCAAAACCCGGATGTCACCGACCAAAAGGGTGTTCCGGGTCTTGCATCTCCTTACCCACGGGGAGCCGCTTCAACAAGCGGTGGAACCGACAACCTCTTGAAGTCTTTTGACCTTTACCCCGATGTTTATGTTCTTCCGGGTCAAGTTTTCCAAATTCTTTACAGCCAAAGAACCGCTACTTCAACCACCGATACAGAAGTCGTTGCCGCTTTCGTGAAATACACTCTTTACGACGGCCCCGATGCTCTTATCGCCAACAAACTCCTTGAATTGGGCGTGACCATCAATCCAAACAATGTGGATTGGTATAAGCGAACCCTCATTGAACAACAACAACGCACCGCCGTTGCCGCCGCCGCAGGAGGACAGGCGTAATCATATTCCCCTTTTTAGGAGAAATATAACAGGAAGTGAATAATATGAGTATGAGAAGTCAAATCTATGAATGGGATGGAAGCCGAAACACCGCATTGACCGCCGCACAAGCAGGAACCCGTGTTTCTGTCTTCATCGGTGGCTTTGGTAATAACATCACCAAGCCCGCAGAAACAACCGCCACACAATTCGTCGTCATTGAAGATGTCGCCGTGACCCCCTCGGCCTTCGTGTCGGGTCTTGATACCGCAGACTACCGTGGACTCACCGTTTCAAACGGTGTTGCAGGGCCAAGAGCCTATGTGCAAGTCCGTATCAACACCACCGACTATTTCCTTGACCCCGACAATGTTGGGAACGATGGTATTCCGGGAACTGCTTCCCCTTACCCTCGCTCGCTAAATTTCCAACCTTCGTTCAGCCTATACCCCGATGTGTATGTGCTACCCGGTCAAGTGTTTGATGTTTTGGTATCTTTCTATAACTCGGAAGAGTTTGCGAATGTCCAATGCTTCGTGAAATACACCCTTTACGACGGCCCCGATGCCCTCATCGCTAACAAATTGTTGGAGATGGGAATCAGCATCAACCCCGGAAATGTGGATTGGTATAAGCGAACCCTTATCCAATCTCAATCCGCTATGGCTTGAAGCCTAAGCAGGTTGAGAACGGAATAGGTCGTGAACCTTCACGGAAGGCGTAGCCGTAGCCGAAAGGCTAAAGGTTTCAAGCCGACCAACAAGGGAATCTGCTTACGATTGCGATAAACCGATGCAAGACTCCAAAAGGTCTTCGGACTTTGGGACGGTTTCGGGAAATTGTAGTGCCTCATCAACGGTCTGCCTTCCTTTGGAAGTGTTGATTGAAGTAATGCACCACATTAACCCATTCCACACCCATTTTCCGCAAAAGTTATGGTTCTTGATTTGTTCGTTGATGTATTCTTCGGCCTCTTCGTGGTAATCGTAGTCGTCTTCGGAGTAATCTTCCGAATAAGGAAACGAAACCTTGTGGTTAAAAGAGTCAATTGAAGCAGAAACAAGTCGTGTCTTTCCTTGTGAAAGTGGGATAATTGCCTTTATTTCGGGTTCTTCACCCATCATTTTAAGGATTTCAATCTCTTTTTCAAAAGCGTTTAATTCCATCATTCGTGGGTCTTCGCCTCGTTTAAAGAACCAATCGTAATAACCTTGTTTTGAAAAGCCATCGCCTGTTGAAAATGGTGAACCAACCGTTTTGTTATCTGTATTGCAGAAGAAAACGGCGTATTGAATTTCCGAATCGTAAAGTATTTCCCATCCCATGATTTACTCCTTGTTCAACGGGTATAAATATGTGTTAGAAGAAATAACGGTCATGTTTGATGTAATCATTCCAATTTACAATGTTCAAGAGAACTTGTTGATTGCTTGTTTTGATTCTGTCCAAGAACAATCTTTTTCCGAATACACGGTATGGGTGTGTGATGGAAAACCAAGAAAAGAAACGAAGTCACTTGTGACAAGTTATGGGTTTAATTATATTGAACAAGACAACGAACACTACAAACGGGTTGGGGGGGCAAGAAATCAAGCCGTTTCTTTCGGAAAGCATCCTTATCTCGCATTTTTAGACGGTGACGACAAATGGTATTCGTATCATTTAGAAGAAATGGCGAAAGAAATTAAATCTGCTTCCGAATCAACCGTTATTTTCTCATCTGTTTGTGATACTCATTATCGTTTAGAATCGTATAAAACAGGGGAAGTTTATGAGATGGAACGATTGTATGGGCATTACGAACCTTATGATTTCATTTTAAATCATCCTCATCTTGCTTACTATTGGTTCTTTGGACACCCCCCTGCACCGACAAGCACTTGCGTAAAAAGAAATGCGTTTGAAGAAGTGGGTGGGTTTGATGAACGGTTTTCTATTCTTGAAGATACCGAATGTTGGATGAGAATGTGCGGCGACCCACGAAAGACGGATTCGCTAAAGGAATTTAAACCTGTTATGATGGTTTCGGCATATCACACAATTGGAGAAAACAATACCACGAATCGTGGTTCTCAATCTCCTGCTTTCTCTCAAGACATGGAATCTGTTTTTGATGCAAATTCCGATTTATTTATGGAGATTCATCCTTTTCCCTCCGAACAAGATAAACCGAAAAAGGTAGGCGAGGAAGAATGGTTATCCATTTTAAAAACTGTTGAAGGACTAAACCGCACACAAATTTTCAACATATAAATAAGCGATTCAACAAACAAATAACATGAGCGAAGCCGATAGCGAAACATTTGTCATTAAGACCCCTATTGGTGATTGCGAAATTCCTTTTAATCGTGATAAAATAATGGAGTTTTTACAAGAAGCGGCTCACGGAGCAGAAAATAGAAAAACCATTTTTGGAGAAGAAACTGCTGAATTTTTAGGCGTTTCTCTTGGTAATGAAGATGAGGAATACGAATGGTGGGAAGAAAATCATGTTCCTTCGCTCCTTTACGACTTAAATCAATTTATACATTCCGAATATGAGGGTTTTCGTTTAACGAATTACAACCGAAGAGGGACAAATCATTCAGCAGTAGTAAAAAAGAATTTAGATTATCCTCACGGAAAGGAATCTGTTGTTATCAAAGGAACTTATTATCTTGAAAACAAAGACGGGATGAAATTTGTTTTGACATTAAATCCCGTTGAAGGATTAAATATTGAAGTGCGAATTTCTTACGATTCGTCTGTTTGTTCTCCTTCGGATTTCATGGAGCCTTTTATGAAACATCATCACACAAAAGGAATACTGAAAAATTCTTCGTTTAACTCAAAAATGGAGTTTTTGAAATACGATGAAAAGAATTGGGAAGACATTATTTTGACAGAACATCAGCGAAAAAAGATTGACCGAAACATTACAAAGTTTGTTGAAAACATGGAGAAATTCAAATCCCGTGAACTGCCTTTGAGCCGTGGCATATTGGTTGTCGGCCCCCCCGGAACAGGTAAGACCTTGTTATGCAACACCATTATGTCGCAAACGGAATGCACATTTATTTACATTACTTCCGAAAGTGTTTCCAACCGAGGCGATATTTCCGATATGTATGATTTGGCTCGCTCTCTTTCTCCTTCAATCATTGTTGTTGAGGATATTGACACGCTTGGAGCAGGAGATAGGGAACAATACGGGGGCGACCACCCCCTCTTAGGAGAGTTTTTGAATTGTCTTGCAGGAATTGAAAAGAATGAGCAAGTGATTACAATTGCTACAACAAATTATCCACAACATTTAGATAAGGCTCTTGTGGACAGACCGGGAAGATTTGATGTGCGAATTGATTTCGGATTGCCCGATGAAACGCTTCGTGAAACAATTTTCAACCGATATTTGAAAAACATTAATCACGAAAAAATTTCCTTTTCTAAATTGATTAAAATCACGGAAGGAATGTCGGGCGCACACTTGAAAGAAATTGTAATGATGGCATACATGGAAGGATTGGAAGAAAATAATTATGATGAGAATTTCAAACTAAAAAACAAACTTTTGTTCAAGAAGGCTGAACAAATGAAAGAGAATCGTTCCAAATATAAATTCCACGCAGAAAAGGAAGAACGCTATGAGATGCACAATTAATTGTGATTCTTTAAATAGCGGAAAGGACAAAGTATTTTTATGTGCAATACCTGTGGTTGTTCTGCCGCCGAAGAAATCAATCCTGTTGAATCCGTAGTAGTTCCTGCTCCACTTGGAAGAGGGGTTGCTCAATTTTATTCCGAAGGTGGCGAAATGGCGACTTATTCTCCAAGCCGAGAACCCGACATGGCTTCACCTGCTACGGAACCAACGAATGCGAACTTTTCTGCCGAATCTAAATCAATGTTTGGAAAAGATAAAAACGGCAGAATGTATGCCCGCCGAAGAAACGGACGAATTATTACACATAATGCTGAATCTAAATCAATGTTTGGAAAGGATAAAAACGGCAGAATGTATGCCCGACGACGAAACGGAAGAATTATTACACATAATGCTGAACATGAAGGTCTTTACGCTTGTTCAAAGTGTAATCATTGGAACCGAAACCCCGTGGACGACATTACCAAGTGTAAGAAGTGCGGCAACGAAACCTTTACCTTTGTGAAGCGAAGTGAATTTATGCCCGAAGGCGATGGAAATGTTGTTGGACAACAAACCTTTGGATTCAACGGAACGCCTCTTCATGCGGAAGAAGACACTTCTTTCGGCCTTGTCGGTGAAGGAAACGACTTTGGACAAATGAGAGCAGAAGACGATGATTTTTATTATTGTAGCAAGTGTGACGAAGGTTTTTCTTCAATCAATCCAACAGAAGAAGGGCAATTTTGTGATTCATGTTTGCCGTCTTCTGCAACACTACATGATGAAATGGAAAGAATCACAATGGATGCAGACTACGCCCTTGAGAAGCCATTCACTACGGGTGCTAAACTAAGTGCAGGATTGCTTACGGGTGCGGCTTTGTTTGGTGTTGTCGGAGCAAGTTTGACGGCTTTGCTTGGAAGTATGATGGGAAGAGGTGAATAATTATGGATATGAAGAAAATGATTGTAGGTGGAATCGCCGCCGTTGCTATTTACCTTATTTTTGATGATGAAATTAAAGACGGTTTTTCTCAAATTCGTTCTAAAATCGGCATGGCCGCAGAAGGTGACAACACCAACGGCGATGTAGTAATCGGTGGAAACCGTATTTACCAAATACCTATCAATTCGGGAGGCACGGACATTCCTGTTGTGACTCCGCTTGCTTCGCCTGTATCGGGCTTCGGTTCATACCCCGGTCAAACTGCATACCCAATGGGCGGTGCAGAAAACCACCTTTCCTCTCTTATGGATGGGGCTTCTTGGATGAATGCCGCCGCATACACCAACGCCTCTTTCGGACAAAACTATTCGGGAAGAGGAATTGGAAATGAATAAAACGGGATTAGCCGCACTTGTCGCTCTTGTAGGGGCGGGATTGATTACCACCAAAAACTTTAAGTCAAGTTTCGCCTCCGAAACATTTATGGCGCAAGGAAAGAGGGCGATTGCTCTTCGTGATAACAGGATTAATCAAGAAGATTTGATGTGGAAAATTCGTGACCAATGGAATGTGCGAAGAAATGAAATCGTGACCGACAAAGGTTCTAACATACCATACCAAGAAATACATTCCCTTTTTTACCAACCTCCCTTTGATGGTATGGCACATCGCAATTATATTACTTATTGTAGTGTGTTAAATGAGATTGATGGAGTATATCGTAGGGCTTTTGAATCCACCTATAAAAATCAAATAAAGATAGTGAGAAGCCTTCTTTTTAACGCAGTTTCAAATTTAACGGACTCCATAACTGAAATAGAAAAGAAAAATGGAGGTTCAATGTCGCAAACGGATTTTTTGAACACAAATGAAGGAACTAAAGCCGTTGAAGATTTTAAAGAAGCGGTTTTGAAAATGAAACAAGTTCTTCCAAGATTTAGAAATGAATCTTACAATTTTTCCCTTATGGGAATTTCGGAAGATACTTCATTGACAAACATTCTTCAAAAGATTACGGGAAGAGGTTACGGGGAAGTTCACATATTTAATTTGAGTCGTGTAATAGAGGGCATGGAAAACAATCCATCTTATATTTATGCCCCATCACTTTTAAATACCTATTATGGTGGAAATACGGTTAATGTGATAGCAAACAAACAACAAATAACAGATTTGAGAAATTGGATGGTTGCTTCCAATTCTATCGCCTTGTATGCCAACATTTTAGGCTACAATCAATTCTTCAAAGCGAATCCTCAAATTAAAAGCATAGCCGAGAAAGAAGATGAAAAATATTATTCTGTTCGCTTTGGGCGTGGTAAAGACGAAGTTCCTGCACCGAGAGGAGCAGATAGGTCAGCACTTGTTTGGGACACCGATTTGTTTTCTCAATTCAATCAAGCAGAATTTGACGATTTAGTGGAAAATTCTGCACAAATACTTACAACGAAACTTGAAGATATGGAAAAAGAGAACATTCGTAAAGGAGGCAAAAAGGGGCGTATGGAAAACCGTATTAAATCCGACCAAGACGATATGCTCAAAAAGGAATTAGAGGCAGTATTTTCCAATTACGGGCCAAATCTTGATAAAAATCTAAAGAACGGACTACTTGGGACTTATCTTTCCGATATTCTAAACCTTCCTGTCCAAATAGGAAACCGATTTAACTTCCGAATTGATAATTTCCCTGTTGTTGGGAGTGAAAATGGAGAACCGCAGATTCGGAAAGATACCGTTTTTAACCATCAAGTGATGAAAATGGTTAATGAAAGAGGTATTGAAATCTCCGTTCCTGCTTCTCTAAAGGCAGATGCTAAACAGGAATTTGAAAATACCATGAATGGCGAAATAGAGGGGCAACAAAAGAGTATCGCTGAAGCACAAGCCAAAATCAAGACGGCACAAGACACACTACAAGAAGGTTTGAAGCGTTTTTAAATAGTAAAGCCGACAAGTGATTATCATGGGTTCACTATTTGATTTCGCTGAATTGCGAGATAAAATCTTATTGGGAGAGGGTGATGAATCTTCCGAAGACGAAGAGGTGGTTAAAACACCATTTCAAGAAGAAAGCCGTGAAAGTTTAACCATTCTCCCTTTTTGTGTTGCCGCCGCTACTTTCGGAATCGTTGGATATGACCGAGTAAAAAATGATGGGATGATGTTTGATGGCTACACTTCTGTTATCCTCATGGTGGGAGGATTTCTTCCTCTCGGATATTCTCTTGGTCGTCTAAATCGTGGCATGAAGGCTCAAGAAACAATCGTAAAGTATGAGCGCATCCTTGATGAAGCCGAAAATGCTTTGGAAGAAACCGAAGAAAAGGCACAAGAAGCAGAACAGAAGGCCGCAGAATCGCAGAAAAACGATTACAGGTTTGATTACTTGGATGGAGAATTATCTTCTTCTCACGAACCCTCTCTTTTCGGAGGAAACATATCTGCTTTCGGCCAAGAAGCCGTCAATTTTAGACCTGTTCATAAGCCTCACGACAACCTTTTTTAATGTTCATTTCATGTTGATTTCAACATGATTTATTAAATAGTCGCAACGATAATAGATGAACATGACGACTATGCGAATGTATTGTCCTTCTTTGAAAGAAAATGTGGAAGCAACCATCACCGATGGGAAGCAGGTCGCTTCAAAGGGTGGGTCGTTGAGGAACATTATCTATGGAGAGTTTGAAGGAAGAAAGTGTTTGCCAAAAACAGTAAAGGCAGATGTTTTTGCTCAACATGGATTTAAGGCAGAATCCGTTATTATTCATGGGGAAAAAGAAGGAAGGAAAACAAAGCCTGTTGCTCACAAGGTAGGTGTTGAAGAAAAGGATGGTTTCGTTCCCAATCGGATTAACATTCCTTCCACTATGAATCCTCCTTATACTGTTGAAACTTCCTCACTAAAGACAGGAGTTTTTGAAAATCATGCCGAAAATTCGGGGAAAATGAATCTTACTGTGAAAGAATTGATGGTTTTAATTCTTGTAAATAGGGATTGGGAAAACAACGATTGGGAAGTGGATATTGACGGGGAATTAAATGCCGCTTTTTATCACGATGATGTGGATATGAAGAAAATGCGTGGTGTGCTTTCATCACTTGTTAAAAAAGGCATAATCACGGCTCAAGAACAGTATGTGAACAGAAACAAATACACAATGGTTTATGTAAATAATAAATACACTACGGGTGTTGCTGATTACGAAGGAAGCATAAATTGGAATGTTTTTGACTGTAAAGACGAAATTGTTTCCAACATGGGATATGAAAATTTCATTGAATGGGCTTCAACGGTGGATGAAAGCATTGTTAAAAGTATGGTAGTGTCGGAATTCCTTGCTGAAACCTTTGAAGCAAGAACGCATAGGAAGTCTTATGATTGGGAAAATAGGAAATTCGTTAAGCGACCCGATGGAAAACATAATCCCGAACAATTGAGAGGTTATGACCATTCTCCGAAAGGAACTTCCGATTCAAAATTAGATTGGGATTCGGCTAATATGGCGAATACAAGAATAAAGGCAAATCTTCAAGGAAAAGAAGACTTGAGGAATAGCAAAAAGAATGCTGAAACCTTTGGTGTTGATGTTATCCACAGAAAAGACGGAATAGAAGTAGGCGACAATTCAATAGCAAATGAATATCAATGTGGAGAATGCGATAGTGTTTATGATAATAGTTCGGATGCGACAATTTGTTGTAAGTGTTCCTCTTGTGATGAACCCATACATGAAGGAGATTGTATCAAAAATGCTGAAACCTTTGAGGCAGAATCTTCTCCATCCTCCTTTGATATTTCGTGGGAAGACGCTCAAGGAGTTTCCTCTCCATCCCTCCCGCCCGAAGGCATTCACTTTGCCGAACAAGGAGATTATCGTATGAACGGTGAAGGATGCGAATATTGTGCCGAAACAAGAGAATTAAACGCAGAAGGATTCTGTTCCGAATGTGCTTCCCACGCAGAATCTTTTTCCGCTTCCTCATACGAAGATGCTTTCTTCACCGAAACCGTTTCCGAAATGGCGGCAGAAGGAATTTCTCGCAACGGAAAACTCGCATTATCGCTTACTGCGCTTGGAATTGGAGTCGCTATGGCATTAGGTTCCGATACTGTTTCTTCTTTGTTGGACAAAATAACAAGGAAGTGAAGGCGATGTGGAAAGAAACTTTTTTGGCAGGAATCGCCACCATTGGAGGATTGTTTTTAATTACAAAGAAACCTGTTGTTAAAAACGCAGAAATGATTTCTTTTGCCGCACCAAAAAAATTTCCAAAAAAAGTTCGGCTTGAACCTTATGCAAAAATAAAAAGTGACCCTTTGAATTCAATTTTTAATGTTAAAGAAGGATATTATTTCGCTCGCCAAGCAAATTACGATTCCGAAACATCGCTAATTACCTATGGCCCCCACAATGAAATACATTCTTTGGAATGGGGAAGTTTGGATACCGAATATGTGGGAGGGGGGAGAGGTTATGTGCAGGGGTTTTTTGAGAGAGATGGTTCATCAACAGTATATGACCTTGTGATGGGCTACTTAGCGAATTTAGGGACACCTCTTGATACTGCTTCTCCGCCGCCACCATACGGATATAATTACATTGAATTCACAGGCAGGGTGGATGGTTCAAAATATTCCTCCGCAAAGCAAATGGTTTCGGATAAAATGACAAAAAATATGCTTTCTCGGCAAGAATTTGAAGACCGATGGAAGGCGAATAGAGGATGGGGAGCAAATCAAATCGCTATGGACAGGCTTGATGCGTATTGGAATTTATACGAAAAGGGCATTGTTGATGAAAAAATGGATGATGAAAACACAAGCGGAATTTATGGAGAGATAGGAAGTTTTTTCGTTGAAATTATAAAAGATACATACACGGAAAACCCAAATTATTTGGCAGGAGAAACGGAACGATTTGAAAAATTGCGTGACCGAATGGCAGATTTAGTAATGGATGGGAACGACCCGTTAAGAGGGTGGAAATCTGCTAATGTTGATGTAATCATCAATAAAGAAGTTTATGAGCCTACATTAGAAGAAGTTAAGGTTATGGTTGAATGGTTTATGCTTCGTGAAACTTTATTTTGGTATCAAGCATGGGAACAAAATATTCAACCATTAATTGCGAAAGGTTGGAATCCCGACGAAGGTGCTATTGTTCAAAACATTAGAACTTCATGGGATGCTTACCGTGATGCAGATGATACTCCCGACAGATACGACGCATACCTTAATGGATTTAGTTCAACAAGCGATAACGATTTGTTCTTCTCTAAAGCATTCGTTTTAAAGAGAATTTTAAAGAAAAGACATATTTTTAATCAAGCAATCGCAGAAGATGTGAAACGATGTAAGAATGCTCTTTTAAGCGGTCAAAATAAAATTTCTCTTGACGCTTCACAAAAAATTCGTGACGGATTACTTACGACTCCGCCGTTCTCACAGATAAGATATTTTCATAATTTCCTAAACTACGATTACTATTACGACGACTTTTTCATGGAATTAAATAAATTGGTTAAACAGGCAGGAAATAATATAACGGATGCAGAACGAAACGCCGTTAAACAAAAGGCGACGGAATTGATTGATTACAAAGAGAACAAATTGAAAGAACAGGCAAAAATAAATTATGACGAAGCGGTTCAAGAAGCACAAAATTATTACGATAATGCCTTAAATGAACTTCCACAACAAAGGAAGTCAATGGAAGAAGAAAAGGATAACCGATTGGAGTTTTGATTATGAAATGGGAATCGGTTGTAGCAGGTTTGGCCGCACTTGGCGGATTGGTGTTAATTACAAAAACACCTTCGGTGGAAAGAAACGCTGAAACCATTGTTTTTAATGCCCGTGCGCCTCCGAAAAAGCAACGAATAACAGAAGTAAAGAAACTAATTAAAACTCCAATATTGAAACAGATAATGGATTATGACGGCGACCCTGTTTTCAGTTTCAAGCAATTTGATTACCGTAGCAAAAATAATAAAATGATAGAAATTACTGCATACAAAGATAGTAATGAATACACTATTATTGATTATGAAAACGGCCCCCTTTGTTATGGACTGAATGGGAGTTTGGGAAGCGAAAATTGGAATGGGGCAAAAAGCGGATTTGAAAACAAGAATTACATGAAGCCGTGGAACGACAGGCTTTCCTCTAATCGCTTTTCCCTCTTAATTACAATAATTCCAATTCTTAAGCATTTGGAAAAGCACGGCTATCCCAAAACAAAAATTGAGGAAGTTATTGATACCGTAAGCAATTATCGGACTAAGAAAGTAAATGTAAAATTATATGAAATGATTACAGAATATCCCGAAAGAGATTGGACGATACAGGATATTGAAACGGTATTCCCTAATCAAAACATGAATGCACAAAACCTTGTGGACTTATGGAAAAACTGTCTTATTGACAACAACCCTCCGAATGAGATTTGGTCTTATTTAATTGAACGAAGTGTTCGGGAATCTGCGGGAGCGTTGGGAAGGATTTTGTTAAATGGAATAGATTCCGAAAGTCAATTTGAATGGGAAACAGAATGTCGTTATAAAATAGAATTGGCCTCTATTGACATAGGAAACGGTTTTACCGATAACACAAAAGAAAAAGGATTTAGGAAAATAAACGGGTTTAAAGTAAGTCGTCAAAAACTAATAAATATTGGAATTGAAATTACAGATAATGATTATCTTTTGATGATAAAACTTTGGATAATCGCTCAAAATCTCTATATGCACGAAGCCTATGAATTGTGGACAAAACAATGGGAAGAAAAATACAATTTCAATAGTTCTATTACCGACACCAATGACCTTCCTATGTTGGTGAAGAACATCCGTGGGAACTTAGATTTATATCGCAATAGACAAGAAGTTCCCGACAGGAAAAATTGGTCACGAAAGGTTATTGGTTCGCAACAATTACCCTACACGAATTATCCAAAATCCATTCTTATCAAAAAATATATGAAAATGAGAAATGAACTTACGAATCGTCAGCAAAACTTCAAAGAATCACTTGAAACTATTATTAATAAAAATAGAATTGATGCGAATTCGGAGTCAAAACAAAGATTAATGGATGCTATCAATCAAACGCCTCCTTTTTCAAATTACGATAAGTTAATCCACCGAAACATAAACACGGCCATTCGTATTGACCTATATGATTGGAGGGTAAGGGCAAACGATAAAATAAAGGACGACATAAGGTTATCAAAAGCAGAATTGACACCTCAAGAAAAGGCGGATATTTTTCAAGCATACCAAGCGAGAATCAGTCATGGAAGAGATAAATATACTCTCCGAGAAAAAAATGAATTAGACGAAGCCATACAAAAATTAAATGAAAAATCGGCTAAAGAAAGCAAGAGGGTGTATGACGACACCGAAAAGGCTTCCAATACAATTAAGGAAATATTAGGGATATGATAAAATGCCATTAGGATATAACATTGTTTGCGACCCCGGAGATTTATACTCAAGAAAATGCTACACCGTGAACCCCAATACAGGGGCGAAGGAAGAGATTCTTGGCTACACAAGCACAGGCGACCCCGTTTCAAAAGGAGCCTCAACATCTTCTTGGTTGGCTTTTGTTCCCTCTCTTACATCGCTTAATCTTCAAGGACAAGCCTACAAGCCGTATGGAGAAGCAGGTATGCCTTACACAAAATCGGGATTGGCGACAGGTGCATTCATGCCCGCTTCGGGAACCGACTCGCAAGACCTTTATTATTTAAACGAAGTAATGCCCGGTTCACAATCACGCAAAATGTATAACAAGCGAGTTTGTAATCCTTTGTGGAACACTTTTGGATGTAAAACAGGAAAGGTGACTATAAATAGCGAAACCGAGAACGAAGAAGTAGGAACAGAAAGCAAGCCGTATTTGAAAGAATTCGGAACTGTTCTCGCCGCAGGATTACTTGCGGGATATGCGCTTTCAAAGGTGGTGAAAAGATGATTAGAGATTTAACAAAATACGGTTTAAACATCACCGCTTTCGGAATTGCTACAACAATTGGTGGCATTGTTCTCTTTATGATTGGGCGGCGATTAGATGAATGACGAAAAAGGTGCTATGACAAAAGATGTAAAGCGGGCAGACGAACAAGCCCGACAAGCATGGCGTGGTTGGGTCATTCCTGCGGTTGGTTCAATGGCTTTTTTCTCATCCATGTTAATCAACGGAGTTAAAAATTATCAAACTTACGGATTTCCGACCCATGTTTTCAACAGAAGCGATTGGATTCTTTTGTCGCTTCCGTTTATTGTCGTAGGGGTTGCTCTTTCCGACATGATGCCAAAAAGCACAGGTGAGTAAAAATGAAAACTACAATGATTGTTTCGGGAATCACTTTCTCCGTTTTTTTCGCAGAAGCACTTATTCATTATAATTACGGCATTTTGGAAACGAAAAATCTTCCTTTTTCTTGGAATACCTTTTTCCAAGACTTCACCGTTCCCAAAGGAAAGTCGCTTGCTAAAATGGCAACAATTGTTGGCGTAGCGTCTGTTCTTACAGGAGAATTAATTTCTTATGTTGAAGAAAAATTCTAAGAGCGTGAAGGTATAAATAAAGCAAACCATAATAAATCTTTATGACCGACATAAGCGATGAAGAAATCGCTGATATTCTTCTTCGTAAAACCGCTTTTTTTAATGAACGAAGGCGAGCCGTTGGAACTGAATACTATTCAAATCGTGATTTTTGGGAGCGAATGTGGGAAACCGAATGGGATATGCTAAATGAAAGATTGCACAAGCAAGAAAACAATATTCAAATTGAGCCTCTTCCTGTCAATTTTCCTAAAATTGATGTTGATGGAGAAGAATTAACTTTGTATTCTTTTGATGATTTCACCTTGCTTCACAATCAAGGAATTTTTAGAGAAACTGATTTCGTCATAGATAAGCGTGGCCGATGGACTAAAAATGTAATTCAAGAAATGAAAACATACGGTTATGCACATCAAAAAACAATAACAACGGATAAACTATTGGTGATGAAATGGATGAAATGAAAGAATTTACAGACCTCGCAGAAGCGAATTTTATTACTGCGAAGGGCATGATTATTATTGCCTTGACCGTTGAAATAATTGTGCAAACTTTTGCTTTAATCGTTCATCCTACGGATTGGTGGACTTGGCAATTACTTGGATTCATCACGGCTACAAATCTTGGTGCTTTAATTCTTGGAATCGTGGCTCAACGAAGCGCAGAACAATTAAGCACGACTTACAAACAAGTGTTCACTCCCGATTTTTATTTCACAGTAAAAACGCTTACGGACTTTAGAAAAATAATGCAAGCAGAAGCAGAAAAAGAAGGTCGCAACATGACGGAAGAATGGGCTGAAATTGCACCAAAACTTTACGGAGTCGCCCGTAAATGGCTTGATGTTAGATATGCACAAGATTTGAAAATTCCTCCCGATTTAAAAGATTTAGGAATTGTATTGGAAGAAGGCTTTAATCCCGAATCCGTTTCCGATGAGGAATTGTTCAATCCTTAAATAACAAGACAGGGAATGAAAAGATATGAATCCACGATGGAAATCGTTTCTCATCATGGTTGTTTTTTCTTTTTCAACCGCATTTTTTTGGATGGGTTCAATTATTTGGCGATTCCGAGGCGTTGCTGAACCGTCTAAAGTCGTCACCCTCATGCAATCCGATTTAGAATCAATTGGAGTTTTCGCATTTTTATTTGACCTCATTATATTGATACTCATATTTAGAATCTTACGGCCTCCAAACACCGATGGACACGCACAAGGCGTGAAGGTGAATCGTCCATAAAGCACCTTTTAAATAGCAAGACGAACAAATGAAGAATACCTCAAGGTGATGTAATATGGCAAATCAAGACCCACAACCCGAAATCTATACTACTCGGCATACTTTTGACGCTTCAACCGTGGCCGTTGCCGCAGGAACTACAAATCTTGTTTCGGTTTATACCAACCAAGCAAACAACGAAGAAGTCCGTCTTTACGGAATCGCCGTCCGAATTGTTGATGAAGATGGAACGACTGTCACCACACTTACTGATTTCGCCATGTCCATTCAAGTCGGCCCAAACAATGTTCCTTCCAATCAATTTGACATTGGATGGCTCCACACCAACCTTTCCAACGGAGGAAGTATTCTTACGCTTCCTACTCCTGTTCTTGTGCTATTCCAACAACCATTGTCAATCATTATTGAATCAAAGAGTCTTATTGCACAAGCCACAGACCGAAAGCGAACCGTTGTTGTTGATTTGATTGGTGAATTGGCAATTCAAAAGGCTCCGCCCGGTTATCGTGGTGCTTGATGTTTAAATAGACGAAGCGATAATTACCAATTGGTGAAATCGTTTGTCTGTTCGTCGTCAAGTCTATGAATGGAGAAATATCCTTCCTGTCGGACAAACTGTAAGTTTGAACAAGCCGCCAATTTTAAAACCGAACAATGTTCACACGGTTGCGCTTCCTGCAAATCAACCTGTTGATATTTTCATCGGAGGAATTGGAAACAATATTGATATTCCTGCGAAATTAACTGCGACTCAATTCGTCGTTATTGATGCAATAGCAGTTTGGCCCGAATCTCTTGCCGCACAAATTTATGTGGAAACTTCTCGTTATTTTCAAGACCCCGATGGAACGCCAACAGAAGGAATTACAGGAAGAATTGTTCCCTTTCCAAACGGACACAATGGCATCATCAATTGGGATTACATTACAGGATTAAATCCTCCACTTTACATTCTTCCGCATCAAACATGGGGTATTGAAGTGACTCCTTTAGAAGCGATTCCCGAATACACGGGAAACGATGTGACAGACGAAAATATTTCATTTTGTTTCGTAAAATATCTTCTTATTGATGGGGCAGATGCTTTAGTGGCGAAGAAATTAATTGACATTGGGTGGGAATTAACTCCCGAAAACATTCAAAGATATAAGGAAGATATTGTGCGATTCCATCTTCGTGCAGGTCTTTCCGAAATGGATGAGTTAGAAGGTCTTGAAAGGAGGGTTTAATCATGGCTATACGAAGACAAATGTATGAATGGGATTTATACGGTGCAGATGGGTTCGTTCCTGCGGATTTTCCCGATGCAGGGGTTGAGTATTCAATTTTTACAGGTGGTTTCGGAACTTTGGTGAATGAAGTCAATTTGGTAAAAGAAGATGAATTTATTGTTTTGGATAAAATCGCTTGTTCGCCCGGTGTTTCTCCACAGGAATCTGTTGTTGCAGGAGGCGTTTTGACAAAATGGGTTCCAAATATGCAAATCCAAGTCGTTATTGATACGACGGGATATTATCGTGACCCTCAAAATATTTACTCATCGGGTGTTTCGGGAATGGCTTCTGCATATCCTTCAACACTTGAAGAAATACCTTATTACGAATTATCTCCTTCTATTTACATTCTGCCCCATCAAACATGGGACATACGCTACACTTTTTACAACGATTTGAAAACGGCATTTGCAGAAGGATATTTCACTTCAATAGCCGACACCACGGCACTTGGAAGAGTTTGGGTTTCTTACACACTTTTTGATGGAACAGATGCTTTTATTGCTCAAAAATTGTTATCTATTGGAATTCCTGTTTCTGTTGATTCTGTTCAATGGTTTAGAAAATTGCTCATCAAGTCCCGTGGATTAGATACCGAATCATTTGATTTCTATTTGAAGGCGGCAAAAGCATACCGTGAAAATGAAGACCAAAAGGCTATCCTTACAGGATTGAAGCCATATTCTCCAAAAGAATGATTGTTTAAATAGTCGGAACGATAAATAAGTGTTGGTTATCATGTCCAACGATGTTCGTAAGTTTGATTCACGCCGTAAATACACGGGCGCATACAACAAGAAAGGTTTCCAAACGGGTTATGCCCAAGCAGGTGATTCTGTTGAGCCAACGCCTTTACCTTATTCGCAACAACCAAGACCCGGAGAAGGAGGCGACCAATCAGCGCAACCAATTCGTAAAGGTCTTGACCCTCACACATACAACCGTGAAACACAAGCACCCGTTTCTCTTGGGACACAAGAAAAATCACTTTTCACATCTGTTTATCCGTGGCACTTGGTTCCTCGCTACACTTCTGCAAATGTAATTCAACGCCAACAATTTAATTTCGCAACAACAAATCTTGCCGATGATGAATACATTGATGTTCTTGTTATCAATGTTTCAAGAGCCGCAGGTTCAAATGCTTCAACGACTCCGCAAGCAATCCCCTCCGTTGCTCCAATCGTTCCAACACAGGCTCTTAACACCGCAGGAGAGTCTGTTTCATACCGTGGACAAACTGATGCTTCAACCACATTGTTTCCGACAGGAAGTGGTGGGACAATCGCCGCCGCACCGACAGGCTCTCTTATGAGTCCCGGTTCAACAGGAGAATTTTACAAAATTTCTTCTTTTGGTCATTCCGAAGCCCCAACCGCAACCGCAGGTATCACTTATCAAATTTGGGTTGATGGTCGGTTGATGATGGAATGGAATGATTTCCAATGGTCGCCCGTGACTCCAAAAAATGACCAATGGATTTTTAATGTTCCTCTCTTTGTTGAGCGACAAATTGTTTTTAGAGTTATCAATGAAACAGGTGCATCCATCACGACAGGTTCAATGGAATCTTGTTTCGTTGGATGGAGCGAACAAAAGATGGGATTCTTGGAAACCGATAAGATTCAAATGGAAACCATCACAAACTGATGGTGGTTAAATGACGAATTTTTATACGGGTGGCGGAGCAGTAATTTCTTCGCAATTGGTTGGAACCACGAATTTCTTTTTAGAAGTCGCAAAGGGAACCGTTTTAGGACACAAAAGCGTTCAGAAGTTTGGAAGAAATGAGGAAATAGATACGGGGACAGACCCCGAAGATATTTGGACTTATGGCGGATTATACACCTACAACGACACCCCTTCAATTCAATACATTTCTTCTTCTAATGCTTTAGACATCGGCATGGAAATTACCGTTCAAGGTCTTGATGAAAATTATAACGAACAATCAGTCATAGTCTTGTTAAACGGTCAAGCACAAACACAAATTGGAACGGGTGAATTATTTGTTCGGGTATTTCGTGCTTTCACTTCGGGACCAATAGCATTTGCAGGTAATGTTTTAATTTATGATGATACCGTAGCGTCGGTGACTCTTGGTGTTCCATCTCCTTCAACAAGTGTCAAAGCCGAAATCCGAGCCGCCGACCAACAAACTTACATGGCTTTATACACCGTTCCCGCAGGTAAAACGGCTTATTTTATGCAACATTCTTCCGACATTATCAAAGCCAATTCTTCGGCTCAAAATTCCTTGTTGGATATACGGATTAGAGAGTTTGGAAGCGTATTTAGAAGCCGACAATTGGATGGATTGACTACGAATGGTTCATCCGCTTTTGACTTCGTTTTTACCTTGCCCGAAAGGATTCCCGAAAAAAGTGATATTCGGATGCAAGTGAGGACTGTTACAACAAATGACATGGGCGTTTCCTCAACATTTGTCCTCATGCTTATTGATAATTGAATCATTTAAATAACAAGCCGAACAATAATAAAGTATGGCAAATACTTACGGCGGAAATAATACGGGAAAAGCAGGTCTTGAAATTACAGAAGAAGACGGCTCTCCCGATGTTAGTGGCGTTTCAAAAATTGTTGTTTCCAACGGAACCTTGACGGATGATGGACAAGGACAAGTCACGCTTACAACGGGCGGTGGCGGAGGTTCTCCGGGTGGTTCCGACACACAAGTTCAATTCAATGATGCAGGTTCTTTTGGCGGAGATGCAGGTCTTATTTTTAATAAAACAACAAACAAATTAACTGTTGCAGGTGAAACCGAAATTGATGGCAATTTAAATCACGATGGTGCAAACATTGGCTTTTTCGCTACTGCTCCGACGACACAACAAGCAACGACTTCTTATCCGGCCCCCTCTCCATTACCTCCCGTGTGGGATGCGATAACCGCCGCTTCGGTTGATGCTGAATTAAATGCCATTCAAACTTCGCTTCAATCAATTATTGATTTACTCCAAGCATACGGACTATCTTCTTGAAGGTGATTTCACATGATTAACACAGGAACTCGTTTTGGAGGGGTGAAAACTTCTCAAAATTCTTCTATTCCTGCCATTCAAAATGGAAGTAAAAATTTTACAACCCGTCCCGATTCCGAAGAAGAATACATGGTTTCAATTCAAGAGATATTTTTTGATGAACATTCAACATTTGCTTTTTCCGTATCGCTTTTTCACCAAGCACATGAATTGTTTTTGGTTGAAGACCCCGTTATTACAGGAATGGATTCCGAAGCCCGAACCGTTAATGTGCGATTGAAAATTAAGAATACAGGAAAAGGTGCATTTGAAGTGAAACTGTTTTACACCGTATTTGGAGGTGCTTAATTATGGCGAATGAATACACAGGAGATAACACAGGTGACGCATTTCGTTTAGAAATAACCGAAGAAGACGGATTTCCCGATGTAAAGGGCGTTAAGAAAATCATTGTTTCCGATGGTTCGCTTTCCGATTTAGGTGACGGAACGGTTCAATTAGCCACGGGCGGTGGAAGTGGTGGCGCAGGTGGATTAAACACACAAGTCCAATACAATAAAAATGGTAATTTTGCAGGTAATCCCGGTTTTACTTTTGATGAAACAACACAAAATGTAGTTATTGGAAACAATTTGGATATTGGAGGAAAACTTACTGTTGCAGGTTTAATTGACCCGACAGGATTGGAATTGACCCCTCAATCAAGCAACCCCTCAAATGCAAATACACTTTGGTTGGATAGCACGAATTCAAATAAATTGAAGCAAGGAGCGACAAACATCATTCAAGCGGGCGACCCTTTATCCGATTTAAACAACGATGTAGGATTTGTCACCGCCGCAACATCTCCTGTTCAATCCGTAAATACGCAAACGGGAGCCGTGGTTTTAGATACAGATAATATAAGTGAAGGCACAACAAATCTTTACTTCACCGATGGTCGTGCGTCTGCCGCCGCACCCGTTCAATCCGTGAACGGAGCAACAGGAACCGTAAGTTTGACAACCACAGAAATAAGTGAAGGAACGAATCTCTATTATACGGATGCAAGGGCAGGAGCCGCCGCACCCGTTCAATCGGTGTTTGGCCGAACAGGAACCGTTTCTTCACAATCGGGCGACTACACCACAAATCAAGTGACCGAAGGAAGCAATTTGTATTTTACAAATGCAAGAGCCGATGCACGAATAGCCGCCGCAGATATTAACGATTTAAACGATGTAGTTATCACAAGCGTTGCTGATAATCAAGCGTTAATTTACGATTCTGCTTCTTCTGCATGGGTCAATGAGGCTCTTCCATCTGCTCCTGTTTCATCTGTAAATGGTGCAACAGGAGTCGTTGTTTTAGATACTGATGATGTAGGAGAAGGAACAACAAATTTATACTATACAGAAGCCCGTTTTGACACTTCTTTGTCGGGTAAATCAACGACTAATTTAAGCGAAGGAACAAATTTGTATTACACTTCTGCCCGATTTGATTCTGCATTTAGTGGAAAAACAACAACCGATTTAACCGAAGGAACGAATCTTTATTTCACGGATGCAAGAGCCGATGCTCGCATTTCTGCGGCAGATATTAACGATTTAAACGATGTAGTTATCACAAGCGTTGCTGATAATCAAGCGTTAATTTACGATTCTGCTTCTTCCGAATGGAAAAATGAAGCACTTCCTTCTGCACCCGTTGATTCCGTCAATGGAGCCACAGGAGTCGTTGTTTTAGATACTGATGATGTAAGCGAAGGCTCAACAAATTTGTATTACACCGATGGTCGTGCGTCTGCCGCCGCACCCGTTCAATCCGTGAACGGAGCAACGGGTTCAATTACGCTTACAACAACAGAAATTACGGAGGGAACAAATCTTTACTTCACCACGGCAAGAGCCGATGCTCAAATTGCCGCCGCAAATATTAACGATTTAAACGATGTAGTTATCACAGGTGTTGCTGATAATCAAGCGTTAATTTACGATTCTGCTTCTTCCGAATGGAAAAATGAAGCCCTTCCTTCTGCCCCTGTTTCATCTGTAAATGGAGCAACAGGAGTCGTTGTTTTAGATACTGATGATATAGGAGAAGGAACAACAAATTTATACTACACGGAAGCCCGTTTTGACACTTCATTTAGTGGAAAATCAACGACTAATTTAAGCGAAGGAACAAATCTTTACTTCACGGATGCAAGAGCCGATGCACGAATAGCCGCCGCAGATATTAACGATTTAAACGATGTAGTTATCACAAGCGTTGCTGATAATCAAGCGTTAATTTACGATTCTGCTTCTTCTCAATGGAAGAATGAAGCACTTCCTTCCGCACCCGTTTCTTCCGTCAATGGACAAACAGGAACAGTTTCTCTTGCTTCCACCGATTTGACTGATACAGGACTTTTAGTGCGTCAAGGCGATGCAGTTTCTTTACTTTCTAATGATGCAGGATATTACGCTTCGGGAGATGATATTTCGGTTGGAACCATTACGACTTCTGTTGCAGGTCTTCAAAATAAAATCATTTATGCCGATGCTTCGGGGCTTCATTCTGCCGTGACAATTGGAACGGGAATTTCATTTAGCGGAGGAACACTTTCTTCAACAGGTTCGGGTGGAACAGTCACTTCGGTTGATGTTTCGGGAGGCTCAACAGGATTAACGGCAACAGGTGGCCCTATCACAACAAGTGGAACGATTACTCTTGGAGGCACTTTGGCCTTAGCGAATGGTGGAACAGGTGCTACAACGGCTTCGGGTGCAAGAACCAATTTAGGATTAGGAACTGCGGCAACAGAAGATTCATCAGCATTTGCTACTGCGGCGCAAGGTGCATTAGCAGATTCGGCAACCCAACCCGGTGACAATGTTTCAACATTAACAAATGACGCAGGTTATACAACAAATGCGGGAAGTGTGACTTCTATTACGGCGGGAACAGGTTTAGATGGTGGCACGATTACCACAAGTGGAACTATTAATTTAGCCGATACTGCGGTCACGGCAGGAAGTTATACAAGAGCCGACATTACTGTTGATGCTCAAGGAAGAATTACTTCGGCTTCTAATGGAACCGCATTTGGTGTAGCCATTGGAGATACAATAAGTGGTGCTACTCAAGGTTCGGTTCTCTTTGCGGGTGCTTCGGGTGTTCTTGCTCAAGACAATGCTAATTTATTCTTTGATGATTCCACCAATAGATTAGGTGTAGGAACAGATAATCCTTCGGTTTTACTTCATATACAAGAAAATTCTTTGGATGAAATCTTGCGAATTGAATCAACGGATGCTACGGCAGGTTCTAACTCCGCCCCCGATGTAGTCATTAAAAGCCCTAAACAGGCCGCTAACGACTACTTAGGCAGTCTATGGTGGTATGGGAACGATGATGGCGGAAACGCTGAAGCATACGCAAGAATAGGGGTTATTTTAGACGACCCTACTGACGGTGCTGAATCGGGTGCTATGTTTATACAATCCGATGTTGAAGGAAGCCTTAGAACTATGCTTTACTTAGAAGGTTATACCACAGGAGGAACAGGACAAGTAGTTACCAATTATAACGCTAAAAATATCAATTTTAGAACTTTGAATCTCGGAACAAGCGACGGCGGGCCGGGTGGATATGGTATTGCTCACGATGCTTCCACAGGAAGAGTCGGTATTGGGACTTCATCACCTTCTTCACTTTTACACTTAGTAGGCGTTGATGATTCAAACCCCGAATTAAGGATTAGTAGGGAGGGTGTATCAACCCAATACCTATCTATGCAAAACGAGGATGCGTCGGGTGGTTTCCTTTCTTCTCAATCGGGTGAAAGCAATAAAAAGCCACTTTACTTAGAATCTATTCATAATTCGGGTGGTTCAGCCGCAGGTGATAATTCTATTATCTTTAGAACAGGTGCTTCTTCAAGCCCTACTACAAGAGTGACATTAAGTGATTCCAACGCCCAATTTATTGTTGAATCGGGAACAGATGTATTGGTGGATGATAGCCTTCGTGTCGGTGCAACAAGTCCAACGATTTCCGATTATTCAATTTCTGCTTCAAAATCTGCCTCCACCGTTAGCGGAGGATTGTTTTCTTCTTCTTTTGGTGAATCGGCTATTACCAACGATAATGCGGGATGGTGGCTTACTGCGGGAGGTATGAATACTACTTCTAAATATACTCCTGCTCTCAAGTTTGGTTCCACCGATTCGGCATTTACTACTGATAATCCAAAGTGGCTTGCAGGTATCATAGGCCGTGCAGGTGAAACTTATTCAAGTGATACGACAGGTGGTATGGCTCTTGATTTCTTAACCTTCCCCGATGGTGGAGGTGCTACAGGTGGCCCCACAACCCGAATGACGATTCACGAAAATGGTTTTGTCGGTATCGGAACCACTACTCCTGCGGAAGAATTGCATATCGTAGGTTCATCCGACCCGAAAATTAGAATTACAGAAAGTGGTCAAGACGGTTATACAGAAATTACTGCATTTTCGGATTCTTATGGTGCATTTAGAATCATTAACTCCACTACGGATGAATCAACAATTATGGATTTATCGGCTGAAAGTAGCGGAACAGGGGCGCAAACTATTCGTATGTTTAGAACGGCTAATGCAGGAGCAACATCATCAAAATTCCAAGTCCTAAGCCCCGGAACAGCGACAGAAACCTTCCGTGTGAACGCCGTAAATGGACAAGTCACGCAAGCATTTGCTAAAGATGGAGTAATCGTAGCAGATTCAAGCGGAAATCTCCAAATTGCTTCTAATTTATCCGATGTAGCATACCTTGAAACCGTAGCCGTTGATGGCTCCACGATTACAGGCGACGGAACTCCCGGTAATCCATTGGTGGCCGCAGGTGGAGGCGGAGGAATCTCTATTGGTGATTCAGTCGGTTCGGGAACATCGGGTTCAATTTTATTCGTTGATTCTTCAACAAATCTCGCTCAAGACAATGGAGAATTGTATTGGGACAATACAAATAACCGATTAGGGATTGGAACAACCTCTCCTTCTGCCGCTATTGAAGTGGATGCAGGAGCCTCCACGGAATATGCAATTCTTACCACGGGTGCAAATGGAAGAGTCGGATTAACGACTCAATACGGAGGCATTCACTTTAACAATGTGGAAGGAACGGCTGATTTGTGGCAATTATCCGAGCGTGACTCCGCACAATTTGATATTGCTTTTGGAACGCCCGATTCGGGAAACAATGTTGCGGCAACCGATACCCAATTTAGAATCACAAATGGCGGGAATGTCGGTATTGGATTAGGTAGCACAAATCCCTCTCAAAAACTTCATGTAAGCGGAACCATTCGCCAAACAAACTCAACAAATGCGGTTTTGGTTTCGGATGGAAACGGTGATATTGTTTCAGCGAGCAATTTACAAGATGTTTCTTATTATCAAGCACAGGCTCCACTACCACCGCAACCGGGTGCGCCCGCCCCTTCTATTGGTCAATGGTTTGCGCCGGGGCCTTCTGCTAACTTTGCAGGATGGATTGATATTGGCGGATTTTTCGTTCCCGCATTCCAATGAATTTAATCATTCAAGGTTTTGCACGGGAAGGACTGTTTGACCTTCGGGCAATTGTTCAGCCGAAGCCAATGCACGAATCTTATTCATCAAACTAACAAGTGCGGAAGCGGTATCATATCCTTGAACTTGTGCGCCATCACAAAGGCGGTAAATCAAATTCAATTCAGCAACGGTCAAATCAAGACTATTTTCGGTCATATCCATAGGTTGTTTCAACACCTATTTAATTCTCACCCGTTTTCTAAAAACTCTTTTTTAGAGATTTCATCTTCTTCAATTTCTTCATCCAAATAAAGGTCTTCATACTCATCAGCATCTTTTTTGAGTTCTGCCGTTTTTTTGTTGGGGGCCGAGGTATTGCTTTTGCTTCCTGTTAAATCATCCCAACCAAAACCAACGATTGTAAGAAGTCCAATAACGATTGCCGTAGCAACCTTAATCATACCCGAATAATCAACAGATGCAGAATTTTCCTCTTTATCGGAGCCATCGGGAACAATCATACATCATCATTGTTCCTTTTGTTATTTAAAGATTTAAAATGATTTTTATTCTTCCTCTTGTGTCCGAAAATTATTGAGAATGAATTCATAGTTATGATTTTGTCGTCCCTTTCTTAGCCGTGGTGGTGAAAACCATCCGACCCAAATATCGGGAGAACCTGCCGCACCCCTTTCCCAAGCCATTACTCCTTTTGTCCATGAGCCTTTAGAACGCCTTGCTTCTTCGGGAACACAATTTTTTGAAAAAACTTCTTTGTTTTCATTATCATTGACATAAATTCTTTGATGCCTTGTTGAATGGTTGTATTGTCCCATGAAATATTGTTGTTGAAACGGGTATATGAATGTAATACTCAAGGCGAATAATTGGTTTCACACCACAATAACTTCTTCACCCATAAGGCTTAATAGTGTTCTGTATTGAGCGAACATAATAGCGAGTAAATTTTATTCTATTTAAAGATTTAGAAATGATTGGCTCAATTCATCACCACTTGAGAAGGTATCAGCGACCCACGAAGAAACCAAATGGTATAGGTTGTCCGTGTAATCATCAACACCATAGCGTTGAATGATTTCATTCATCAAATTATCGTATTTTTTAACCGAACCTTGATGCACAGTCAAAATTAATTTATGGTCACAAGTTAAGTTTTCAATTTCTCCCGTAAGAGGATTTTCCGCATCTTTTTCCACCACAGTAATGCACTTTCCTGCAATTGGTGGTCTTCTGTATGATGCTCCACATTTCGTGCATCTCACTTTTTGTTGTCCGTAGGCACGAAGATTTCCCCTCATATCTCGGATTAAGTGTCGGTTAATCAATCTCCCTGCTTGGTCTTTGTTATCAACCGCATGAAGAACCTCTCCTAATTCAAATTGCATCATTGTTTTCTGCCTCATTGACTCAAGAGTATTGTAGGGATTATTCTTTGGTGCTTGGTCACAAGAAAGGGTGTCGTGCGTAAATTCAAAGATAAAAGGGTCTTTACCTTGTTCCAACCGTGTTTCAACCGTTTCAATGCCTAATTTGTGTGCTTCTTTCGCAACAGGTCGCTTCATTGTTCCTTCGTAAAACGAAACAGGATATTGAGCAAGCGTATCAACATTCAAAGCCTCTTTATCAATTTCTGTTGGGTTAATTGTTGTGGTAAGGATAAGCGGTGCGTCCATGAGTCCACCACGATTACCGGGTAAAAACGATTTAGAGAAATTAAGCAATCCATCAAGCATAAGTAAAACTGCATCAATATCTCCATCACAATTTCTTCGTTTTGCCGCATGGAAAAACGGGTGTCCGTAATGTCCTTTAACATCAGCGAATCCGATAATCCGACCTAAAATTGCACCACTTGTATGCGGTGCGATTCCCATAAGCAAATGTCCCACTAAATCTTCTTTGATTTCACACCGATAGAACGGCTCCACTTCGTAAAGCGTTGAAAGCAAGTCGTCAATGTAGTTTGCCGTGTTGAGCATCATTTCAGCGCAATTCGTAGGAAGAACAACATCTTGAGCGAATAAAGGAACCGATTCCATTTCATCTTTTACATCATACCCCAATTCCCGTGCTTTTTCAACCGTTAAGCCAATCTCTTTAGGCTTAAAATGCGTCATGGTAATGTCCACCATATCAAAGCGAATTGTTCCATCACGGAAGGTGGAAATATTGTTTTTGAAGCGAAGCAATCCTTTTGCCAAATGCTCATTTGTCTTTGTCTTACTTGTCATTCCTTTAACGCCTTTAACTTGGGGATTAGTCCCCAATATTTTTTTAGAAGATTTAACTCCGAATCCGACTTCGGGAAGTTTTGCTTCGGCCACTTTTACTTTTTCAATAGCGGATTCCCATTGATTTTTAATGCTCACTTCTTCCCACAATTCATCTTCTTTGCCAACCCATTGAACTGAATCAAAAAGAGCCTCTTTATTGCATCGTGGACAAACGCCCTTCGTTGTCATTTCACTACATGATTCGCAATAAAAAATGCCGACTTGTTTTGCATCGGTTCTTTTTGCCGCATCAGCAACCAATCTTTTTGAACCTACTTTATGCCCCACCGTAAAAACCGTGTGAACAGGAGGCTTCATTTCACGCATTTTACTTCCTTCGGGTTTCCCCATTCTTGCACCAATGCGATAAGTAATTCTTGGTCGGACAAAGAAAAACTGATTGATAAATTGAAGAGGTGATTCAACACCTTTCGTTTTTGAAAGGTCTATTCCCATGCACATTGTTCTCCAAAATTGTGCTTTCTTTCCCTGCAACATTCCTTTTGAATTAACATCAATACACATTCGGTAAGCCCATTCTTTATTTTTAATTTGTCCCGTTGCAGGATTGGTATCATTTACTGCTTGAATAAATTCCTCCAAAGAAAGGTTATCATAAAAAGCAACATAATCGGGATGGATAGGAATCTTATGTTTCTTTGAAAAGGAAATTACTTCTGTTAAATTTTGAGGCAATTTTAATCCTTTATCTTTCACTTCTTGCTCATGCCATTCGGGAACATAAGGTGATTCAATGAGAACATGGTTATTTTCTAAAAACTCTCCGACAGGAACAAGCAATTCTCCCAAATCCCACACCTTTTCAATCACATAATCGGGGTCGGTTGGATATTGAAACGGTAATTCATCATAATCATTCACCATCTTTCCGCTTCCGTCTTTAAATTGAATATACGGGCCATCTATTTCATCACAGGGAGTCGCCACGGTTCCTTTTCCGGGTCGTTCATATTTTAATTGCGTTCCGATAATCACGAATCCACTAAGGGCTTTCATCACCGCAGGATTGATTGAAGTCGTTGCTAAACCTGCTAATCGGCTTCTTCCATAACGAAGCCTAAACCCTCCTTCTTGCATTGGTTGTGAAAAGATAGGGCGACCTGCGAGAACATCGGAAATGAATTTTGTTGAAGGTTTTATTTCGGGCATTTTATTGCCTTCCCTTTTCCCTCCCGAACCTTTGGCGAAAGGTCGCAAGAAATCCCAACCATCAAGATTAAGAGCGTCCACATATTTGAGAATTTTAGGTGCTTTTAATGTCAGCCCTTCACACAAAACAAGAAGCATTCCTTCTCTTACCTTGTTTGTTTTGACTCTTGGCAAATCTCTTTGTCCTGTCACTTCGTTGCCAACACCTTCCCCATCAATATAAATTGGGCAAGCGTTCACCATTTCTTCAATTTGAGGATTAGAAGGTCGGTATTGAAGACCTCTATACATTCCGACTTCTTCCTTATATCGTTCAACCTCATCATAACTCATTATTGGCTTTTCTAAACCAAAATCACGACGAACAATATCGGCAATAAGAACAGAAAGTGCTTGACCTGTTCCCCCTGCACTACGGATTGGCCCTGCATAAGAAACTGCAAGCGTGTGTTTCTTCCCTCCGTTTTTGAAGAATCGTGCTGAAACGACTCCTTCAAGTGGTGCTACAAGAATTCCTTCTGTAAGAACGGCAAGACCCGCACAAATTCCGTGATAAACTGCCGCCTCGCTTAATTTTTGAGAAGGGGTGTCGGGAGTCCACAATTTTCCTTGTTTAATTCGCTCTTGAAAAACCGTTAAAGTTTCTTGATAGGGTGTTTTTGAAATCGCCTCTTCAAAGCCAACGGTTGTTCCGCTTCCATGACAATCATAACATTCCTTCATCCACTTTTCATTGTTTCCGACCTCGCCTCTTCCTTCACAAGTGGGGCAATCTTCAACCTTTCCGTAAAGAAAAGTTTCAGCAGAAACAATTTTAGCAATTTCAATCGCAACCCTTTCACGATTTCCATCAAATGATTCCGTTAATTCACGAATCTGTTCAGCCGTTTTTCTCGGCTCAAGGTATGAAAGAAGTTTTTGGGTGCGGTCTGCTAAATCGCTTGCTTGAGGAATCTCCACAAACGGCTTTGGGTCATGTCCTAAACGCCTTGCCTTTTCAGCAATCTCATAAAGATTGTCTGCCTCTCGGTGCAAGCCTTCAAGATAACGAAGATATGTTGCACTATACATTAATCAAATCATTGGAAGAACAGGTATATGAACCGATTCACCACGAATGGTTTGATTGAAGAGCGTTCAATCCGACATGGCCGAGCATCATAAATTCAGCATTTTGTGTTTGAGCATTGTTTAACACAGGCTCCACAACAACCTCTTGCATCTCATTTAATCGTGCCTCATCTTCTTCGGTGTCAAGACCAAATTCTTTTTTGAGAGCGATGTAATTTTCGGCTACACGGATTCGTGCTTCTTCCGTTGCTTCTTTGACCATCCAATTGTTAATATCAACAATTCGTGCATCAATTGGCTTTCCGTTTTCATAAACGACAAGAAGTGGTCGTTCCTTATCGTCCGAAGAAATTGGAAGAGAAGATTCACTTGCTCTAAATGTTCCCAAAATCAAATCAATTTTGTATGATTTGTCGTCTTTTTTACCAAGCGATTCACCGCCAATAAACTCTCTTGCCGTTAATCCAACAGGAGTCGTATCACGATTTGACAAGAAAATATAAACTGCTCCTGCACCTGCAAGTCCTAAAACGGCAAGCATTGAAGAGCGATTCATAGATTATAATTATCATTCTCGTTATTTAAATCATTCCATGTCTTCCATGCGCTCGGTGAGCAACAAGAGAGCCGAAGCCCAAAGACCGACAAAGATTCCCAAATTTTCGTCGTGCATGGCGAAAATTGCGATACTTCCTACGATTGAAGCCAAAGATGAGATAAGTCCTATCTTTTTCCAATTCATTCATTCACCTCCTTTTTATTATCACTTGATTCCTTTACCCAATCCATTAAAACACCTCACGCATCAATCAATCTTTGAATTAGTTCGGCCTTCTTGCCACTTACAGGCAAATCACGCTCACGAAGCATATTTTTAAGTGCATTTACAGTCATGCCTCCAAGAGTCGCTTCAAGATTTTCATTCAAATCCTCAACAATATCTGCGACCACATCATCTGCCACAGGTTCAACCGTTTCTTTTACGGCCTCAACAACCTCATCAACGACTTCATCTAAATCAGCATCCAAATCGCCATCTTCTTTCAAATCTTCAAGAACGGATTCTGCGGCTTCGGAAACTTCTTCCAAAACATCTTCAACCACTTCATTCAATTCAATATCAATACCTGTTGCCTTTTCAATAGCATCTTCGGCATCATCAAGAACCTCGGACAGTTTCAATTTCAAAGCCTTGTTTTGCCGCAGTTTGTTAAGCATCAGCAATCCAATCGTTGCGAGGACAATGATAATCAGCGTTATGGTTTCTCCATTTATTTCGGACATAACCAAAGATTACATTAACGCCTATTTATAGGTTCTAACACCGATGGAAGATGATATGAATCATCTAAAGAAATGCGTTTTTATTGTAATTAACGACCCTGCACATATTTTGTTCCATTTGGGTGAGTCCAAGCCAAGAGATTACCCGTGGAAAATAAACCAAAATCGTATAAATTGTCATGTTCCTTACAAAACCATACCGAACCCCTTTCATCCGTGATGCGAGGGCTTGTTCCTTCACCATCATATCCATGTTGATTAGTGAATCCTCTTTCCCTTGTTGCGGGTTTTGAGCAAATGAAACAATTATTGGAGTCGGATTCAAAGGATTCTGCACCCTTTCCTTTATTCCATGCAGTAGGCCGATAACCGTCTGTAAAATCACCTAATGCTTCTTGGACTTCGGTTGCCCAATCTCTTCCTCTCATTGGAACATTCTTCCATTTCATATAACCATTAAACCAACCTTTTGCTGTATATGGGTATGGGCCAAGTGTAAAATCAAAATTCTTATAATATACATTTTTTATGCCCATTTGTTCCTTCGCTTTAATGACAATGTAATACTCATCATCAACACGAACAATCTTGCCCGAATCAAAGTGAACATTATATCGCTCCCCTTTTTTATAATCATGCAGACTACTATACATCTCTTCGGGCATATCCATTGACATACGGTGGAATAAATCTGCATTAAATGATTCTGCACCATAGATTATCTGTTCCACATTCCTATTTGGTTCATCACAAATCGCATCAAGGGCATCGTTAAGGTGTGAATACTCACCATCAACTTCAACATCAATAATGGCTATGGTTTCACCATCACCTTTTCTGCTGATTCGGAAATGTTTCTCATCATCCTCATAATCATAAGCCCCAAAGGTTTCAGCATATTTTGGCTTAGGAAATTCATCTGTCCAATTGCCTTCATCATCAATTAGCCCTTCCTTTTTTCTTTCTTGACAGGCATCACAAAAATTCATTTCATCATAATAGGAAGTCACTTCATCACAACCTGCACAACGAATAAGTCCTTTCGCCCCTTCATCGTCAATTTCTCCCCAATGTCGTTCATATTCTTCACGAAGAGTTTCAGCCTTCATAAACGGTGCAGGGATTCTTCCTTGAACAACGGCAATCGCCACGCCCGTAGCAACGGCAAGTGAACCCCAATAGAAAACAGGCTTGGAATCTCTAAATTTCTTTACGATTAAATTTGTCCCGCCGACAAGAACAAGTGTGGGAATTGCTCCTTGAAGTGCGCCTTTTACAACAGGATTCATAAAAAAAGATTATCGTTTTTACTATTTAAAAAACAACATTAAGATTCGTCGGCCAAATCGTATCGGAAGGAAAGCATAAGTGGGCCTTTTTTCGGATAAACGACCAAGTTTCCTTTTGTCAAGAAAAACAATTGGAATTTACCGATAGCGGTTCTTTTTGTTGCTTTATTTCCTTTGACAAACTCATTCTTCGGAATAAAATCTAAACCTCGCATTGGGTCAAATCTGTCGTCAAGCGAAGAATTCACATCATCATCCATTCTCATGTCATACCTTTTCGTAAGCGTTTCCAATTCGCTCACCTTGTCACCCGTTCTTCCTTTTGTCTTCATATCGTTAGAAACTTCGGTATTCGTTTTGAATTTAGCAACCAATGATTTGTTTGCGATATTCAGCGATTCAAGCCTTCTTTTAAGGCGATTCATCACTTCTTCTTTCCAAAAATCTGCAACCCTTTCAACAGGAAGCGTTGAAGCAAAATCATCAAAATCCAATTGCCACCAAATATCGGCATAATCTTCATCTTGTTTCTTTTTATTCTTTGCTTTATTGGCATCGGGGCCAAGCAATTCGCCTCGGCCTTGAACATTATCTTTGAAGCCGACTAATTTCCCATAATAAATAATTGCATGGTCTTTCACAGGAACAAAATTAAGAACCCACCGCCTTCCATCTGTTACAATGATTGGAACGCCTTTGTATGTTTTCTTTGCCATTGTTCGGACTTGTGTTTTAAGTTCTCTTGCCGCCGCCGTTGCCGACTTCCCATCTTTCATTAACCGAAGAAAATCAACAATTTTTGCATCGGGAGTCAAAACAGGTTTCAATTTTACACCGAATTTTCCCTTAAGGTTGATTCCTAAATGTTGAGCATATCTGCGAACCGTTCTTCGTGTTGTTTTAGCGTATTTCGCCGCCTTCTCAACACCCCATCCTCTTCGGGACATAAGGTTGATAGCGAGCAACACACGATTCTCGGTTTCGGGGTTTGGTGTCCACGCCATACTAACTACTCCCACCCACACCTATTTAATTTCCATCTTTGAAAAAGCGATAAATTGCCTTTGACAACATACGATGAATGCGATAAGAACCATCTTCTTGAACCGTCACGGCCATACAGAAGAAGTGAAAATAATCTTTTTTAGCGACAAATTCCATCATGTCCTTGATTGGGTCTTCACTTCGTTCTTCCCACGGAGTTTCGGAATGTTTATCGTTATAAATTGACTTAAGCCATTCATAACGCTCGTCCCATTGAAGAGATTTTATCACAATGAGGAACTTCGGAAAATAATACCCTCTCAAGAAAGCCCAAGAAGCGTCTTCTTTATTCACTTGAAGCACCCCCTGTATCTTCGGAAATATCTTCCCAATTCACATTTTTGATGTAGTAAAAGTCGGGCATTGGTTCCACAAGATGAGAGCCGTCAGCAAGTTTTATCTTCTTCAAAGCCTCCCATTCATCCTGCATCTTACGCTTTTTAGCGTAGGCTTGAATCTGTTTTTCAGTCGCCTTTCCATGTCCTGCACCATCATTAAATTCATCAATAAGTGATTTGTGCAATTCCATTTGTTTAACATCAACGCCAATAGTAAGTGCCTTGATTGGGAAAGTTTGTGTAAGTGTTTGAAGTGATTTTTGGAATAAATCCATAGCATTCATTACATCGTGTTCATTAACTTCACTTCGCCCATTTAATCTCGCAAAACCACGAATAAGATTGTTAAATTCAGCCCACTTTCTGTAATCGGTTGGCCCACGCATAGCGAAAGCATCTTTGAATTCTTCCATTTCTTCAATGACGATAAAAGCAGATTCAATAATTCCTCTCAAGCCGCCGAGCCGAGGAACTAAGCGAGAAACGAATTTCATGTATTCACGGAAAAACAAACGATAATCATCAATTTGTTTTCCTTTGTTTCCTTTTGAAAACTCTTTGTCCATGTTTTGCATGATTTTCCTTTTGATTTTCTTTGGAGCATCGGGGTCGGAATTAAGTGTGGGTTTGGCGAAAATTAATGTAAGTCTTGAAATGATTTGGAAAGTGTATTTGCCAAAAGCCGCCAACATTTCTCTTCGGTCATGCTCTTCTTCATTCCAATAAGAAGGAGGATTTCCAAAGAAAGCAAGATTGAGGGTTGCATTTCTGTCAATATCCATTTTCCCTTTTTGTAGTGAAAACTTTCCGTCCGACATAAGGTTCAACAATTCACCATAAACATCTTCATCAAGAGTTTGAAATTCCGAAAAGACAAGTCGCTCATGGTTCATTTTAGAAAGCAATCCCAATTCAATTGAACCTAAATCATCTCCCGACATAGCCCCAAAAAGACCTGCGAAAGTGGAAAGTTTTCCTGTTCCTGCCATGCGGCACTTAACGAATGGAGATATAACCCTATCAACCAAGTGATTCTTACCTTCGCCCGGATTCGTCACGAAACCAATATGAATCATGTCTTCTTTGTCCATCGGTGAAAGACAGAAAAGAAGAATGGCAAGTTTAATTTCTTCATCGGTGTAAATTTCGCCCCAAAGAGTTTCATCCTTCAACAACAAATCAAGCGGAGTCATGTTTTCTTTTGCACATAAGTCAATAAAGGCTTCAATTTGATTCTCTTCTAATTGAGATTTTTGAGAATCTTCTTCTTTTACAATTTCGTCAAGAACAAAAACTCTTTTACGACTGAAATTGGTGAAGCAACCTTTGATTTTAACACGATAGCCATCTGTAATTGAATTGCGGATAATATCGTCGGCCTGTTCCAATTCGGAATCAGTCATTTTACCGGGAAGGTATTTGTCGTTGCAGTTATGTGCAACACAAGGAACAGTATTTTCTCCATCGCTGATGGCGAAATCAATAACTGTTTTATCCTTTCCCGAATCTTTCGTGGAAACGCCTTTTATTTCCCGCTTGATGCAGACTCCAATGCCTTCAACATCGCTTCCCGAAACCAATGTTTTGATAATCGGGAGAACATTCGCATTGACTTCTTCAAGCGGTTCTTTTGATAAATGGTGTTTTCCTTCAACCGTTTGGTTAATGAAATCAACAATGCTTTTTGGTATCAAGACAATCACCCATCTTTGTATAATCCAAACGCCTTCTTATAGGTGTAAGGCTTATCACACAACCATGTTCGGTGTCCAATGGCGGGAAGTTTCACAGAAGAGGGAGTTCAATCCTCAAACCGCTACGCTTCCCACCATCGGAAGGGGGTTGTTATCCATGAATCCACGGCAAGCCGTGGTGGAATGTGAATCCGCCAAAAATGGCGGTGGCCTTCGTAAGATTTCGTCGGACTTGCTCAAAGAAGAAGTATTAACTTCATTCGGGCATTTGGTCTTCGGGAACCGCAGGGATGAGAACATCGTCGCCGCTTGCATCAAGACGCAGGGACATCTTGTTGTATTGGCGGTCATTCTTTCCATTAACCTTGTGTCGGAGGAAGGAAACTTGAAGAGGAAGGTCTTGACCGTTGGCGGCGCAACCTTCAACGAATTGTGCGAAGTGGGATTGCTCGTAGCCACCAAGCCACATAGCAACACGGCGACCTTCGTTGTTGGTGTCAATCATATTGACGACGGTGGATTCACCGTATTCGCCTTCAATTCCTGCCTTGTAAGATTCAACGATGTAGCCCGTGTGGAGGGAGTCAAATTCGGGCTTGATGCGGTCACGGTTAGGATAAACCGTTGGCCCCGAAACGGGTGCGTTTTCTGCCACTTCTGCCAAGAATGCTTCAATTTCTGTTGTTGTGTTTTCGCTCATTTTTTTCACCTTGTTTTCAATGCCCTTTTTGTTGTTCGGACAAACTTATGTTGTCGCTACGGCTATTTATAGGTTAGAAACAAGTTTAAATAGATGCGCCAATAAATATCAATTATGGCACTTTTTGGATGGCTCAATTTAGAAACAGGAGAAATTAAATTCTCTCCAAATCGTCCTAATGGCTTCGTTAAAATCATTTATTACAATGTTGAGGGTTTGGGAACTGTTGAAACTACGATGGATTCTTTACATCGTCTTATGACAGGAATGACAATTGAAAATGCAATTGGGCCGAATTCTCTTGAAAAAGATTACCAATCAATTACTTCATACGCTCCTGCAAGTGTGAACCAATGGTGGAATTCAAAACTTCAAGGATTCCCATATATCTATTTAATGCTTGATGATGATGATATTCTTTACATTACTTACAAGAAAGGCACTTCCGACGCTTCGGGAACACAAATCTCTATGGCAGGAAATGAACAAGACGAAGAAATGCTTCCAAAAGGAAGGGGTCGTGGTGGTGGTGGTGGCGAAGGTCAAGGAGAAGGTCAAGGAGAAGGAGAAGGTGACGGTCAAGGTGACGGTCAAGGTGACGGTCAAGGTGACGGTCAAGGTGACGGTCAAGGTGACGG